>ERZ869936.135-NODE-135-length-96351-cov-7.935916_pt1 | contig 96351 bp, 66 predicted proteins | sample MGYA00520876_ERZ869936 | MGnify/ENA primary metagenome ERZ869936 (study PRJEB32218, sample SAMN09650985) | biofilter metagenome | isolation source: enrty point of leading RO module | place: Saudi Arabia: Thuwal, RO plant located on Red Sea | collected 2016-02-17 ...
CGCCACGTACATGTGCGCCACCCGGCGGCTGCTCAAGACCATGGCCACCGACGAACGGCACGTTGTGGCCGCCGGCGACTTCGTCATGTTTCGCCCGGTCACCGCCGACGAAGGCATTATCGAGCGCGTCGAGCCCCGTCAGACCGTGCTCAGCCGCGCCACCCGGGGGCGCCAGCAGATCATGGTGGCCAACGCCGACCAGTTGCTGATCGTCGCCAGCGCCGCCGAGCCGTACCTCAAGCCAAACCTCATCGACCGGCTGTTGATCAGCGCCCATCAGACCGGGTTGCGGCCGCTGGTGTGCATCAACAAGATCGACCTGATCGACCCGGCCTCGCTGGCGCCGCTGGTGGGCACCTACAGCCAGATGGGCTACCGCGTGCTGCTGCTGTCGGCCACGACTGGCATCGGCATCGATCGCCTGCGGCGCGAGCTCGCCGGCCGCGCGAGCGTCGTGGCGGGCCAGAGCGGCGTAGGCAAATCGTCGTTGCTCAATGCCGTCGATCCCGAGTTGGCGTTGCGCGTGGGACGCGTGAGCGACGATACGCAAAAGGGAAGGCACACGACGACCACGGCCCAACTGTGGCCGCTGGCCAGCGGCGGCTACGTCTTCGACACGCCGGGCATCCGGCAGTTCCAGCTTTGGGACGTAATTCCCGCCGAGGTGGCCGGCTACTTTCGCGACCTGCGGCCGTATATCAACCACTGCCGTTTTCCCAACTGCACGCACACGCACGAGACCCAGTGCGCCGTGAAAGATGCCGTCGCCGACGGTTGGCTCGACTTGCGGCGCTATGAAAGCTATTGCCATTTGTTCGCAGGAGAGATCGATTGACACGAACCCGGCCACGGGGCCGGGTGTCCCCTTGAATCGGTGAGGCGCCATCGGGGCAAAGCGACCCAAACGCCCCCGGGAGCGTAGGAATTCCAGGTTTTTACGACGTAGGCGGGAATTTTCTGCCTCCGAAGTAGAATAGAGAGGGACGGCGCACGGCGCAAGAAAACGGAGGTACCTACCGCCTGTGAAAGAAATGAACCGCATTGAGGGCGTTGCCAGCGAGGCCGCCATTCTGGTCGGCGTCGTGCTGCCGGACCAGGAAGTGCACGGCGATCCGCTGGAAGAGTTGGAAGGCCTGGCCACGACGGCCGGATCGCACATCGTGGGCCGCTTGACCCAACGCCGCGCGTCGCCCGACATGACGACCTATCTCGGCAAGGGAAAGGTCGACGAGCTGCGCGATCTGGCCTCGGCGAACGACGCCGACGTGATCCTCTTCGACAACGATCTTACGCCCGCCCAGACGCGCAACCTGGAAGTGGCCACCGGCGTCAAGGTGCTCGACCGCAGCGAGCTGATTCTCGACATCTTCGCCAGCCGCGCCCAAACCCACCAGGCCCGCCTGGCCGTAGAGTTGGCGCAGTTGCAGTACTCGCTGCCGCGGCTGAAGCGGATGTGGACCCACTTGTCGCGGCTCAAGATGGGCATCGGCATGCGTGGCCCGGGTGAAAAGCAGTTGGAAGTCGACCGCCGTCTGGTCGAGAAGCGCATTGCCGACCTGCGCCACGAGCTCAAGGTGATCGAGCAGCGCAAGGAGCGCGAGGTGGCCGGCCGCAGCGACCGGATGACGGTCTCACTGGTCGGCTACACCAACGCCGGCAAGAGCACGCTGCTCAACAAGTTGACTGGCGCCGACGTGCCGGCCGAAAACCGGCTGTTTGCCACGCTCGACACCCGCACCCGGCGGTGGCAGTTGCCCGGCTGGGGACCGGTGTTATTGAGCGACACGGTCGGATTCATTCGCGACCTGCCTCACCATTTGATCGCCAGCTTCAAGGCCACGCTCGAGGAATCGCGGCAGGCCGACCTGCTGCTGCACGTGGCCGACGCCAGCAACCCCGCGGCGCTCGAGCAGATCGGCGTCGTGTACAAGGTGCTCGGCGAGATCGGCATCCAGGCCAAAGACACCATCCTGGTGCTCAACAAGGCCGACGTCGCCTCGCGCGGGCAGTTGGCCGCCATCATGTCCCGCTATCCGAACGCGCTATCGATTAGCGCGCACACCGGTCAGGGCGTCGACCGGCTGGCTGCCGCCGTGAGCCAGGCGCTTTCGCACGGCTTTCTGGACGTCGACGTGGAAACGGGCGTCGAGAACGGACGCCTGTTGGCCATGTTGTCCAACCACGGCGAAGTGCTCTCCAAGCGATATACCGACACGCGCGTGATCGTCCACTGCCGCATCCCGGAACGGGCCCTGGGGCACTTGCGCGCTTCGGACGCCGAGATCCGCCCGCACCGCCGCCCCGGCCAGACGCCGGGTGGCAACGGCACGGACAACGGCTCGGCGGTGTACCACTCGCCGTCTGCCTCGACGACCACAAATGGCACGCCCGACGGTTCGGTGTCGTAGCCGTTGAGCGAAACCGCCACTGTCGCGCGAAGCCCTCTGGCGTATATTGGCCGCATGGCACGACGCGAGATCGACGGCATACGCGGAATTTTGACAGGCGCATCAAGCGGCATCGGACAGGCGCTCGCGCGCGAGCTCGCGCTATCGGGCGCCCAGTTGGTGATCGTCGCCCGACGTGCCGAACGGCTCGAAGCGCTCGCCCAAGAGTTGCACGACGCTCCCGGCCGCGTCGAATGCGTCCCCGGCGACATCACCCTCGACCAAACGCGGACAGCCGCCATCGAGCGGGCCCGCGACGCATTTGGCGGGCTCGACCTCGTGGTGAACAACGCAGGCACGGGTGCCATGGGACAGTTCGCCGAGACCGCGCCCGAGCGGTTGCGGCAGGTGATGGAGTTGAACTTCTTCGCCGCGGCCGAACTCACGCGCAGCGCGTTACCCCTGTTGGTCGAGGGCCGGCATCCGATCGTCGTGAACGTCAGCTCCGTGCTGGGGCACCGCGGCGTGCCGGGCTACTCGGAGTACTGCGCGAGCAAGTTCGCCATGCAGGGGCTGAGCGAGTCGTTGCGGGCCGAGTTTGCGCCGCTCGGCATCGATCTCTTGGTCGTCAGCCCCGGCCGTACCGAGACAGAGTTTTTCGACTCGGCAATCGGCGCGCAGGGACGCCCCTGGAAAGAGCTACCGACGATGACCCCTGAGGCCGTCGCCCGGCAAATCGCGTGGGCAATTCGGCGAGGCAAGCACGAGATCGTGATCAGCCGGGGCGGCAAGCTGCTGGTGTGGAGCAGCCGATTATTCCCCGGCGTGCTCGACTGGGTCTTGGCCCGCCAGACGGGGAAATGAACTGCCCGGCGGCCTGCTGACACTGGCATTTCTTTGCGTTATTCTAGAAGTTCGTCCCCAACCCACCCCGACTAGCCAACCCTCCGAGTCGAAGGAGCTCCGTTCATGTCGAAGCGCAATCGCCGTCAGTTTCTTGAGGATTCGATGTTCGCGGCTGCGGCCGCTGTCGCGGCCGGTTCGGCCAACCAGGTATTTGCGGCCGAAGAGAAGCAGTCCAAAAGCCCCAACGAGAAGCTGGGCGTAGCCGTCGTGGGTTGCGGCGGCCGCGGCGGTAGTCACCTGGGAGCCTTCTCCACGCGCGACGACACCGAAGTGCTGTACGTCGTCGACGTCGACGACAACCACGCCAAGCAGCGTGCCAGCTTCGTCAAGAGCAAGCAAGGCCGCGAGCCGAAGATGGCCACCGACATGCGCGAGGCGTTCGACGACAAGAGCGTCGACATCGTCACCACGGCCACGCCCAACCACTGGCATTCGCTGGTGAGCATCTGGGCCATCCAAGCCGGCAAGGACGTTTATGTCGAGAAGCCCGTGAGCCACAACGTGAGCGAAGGCCGCCGCGTCGTCGAAGCGGCCCGCAAGTACAACAAGATGTGCCAGACCGGCACGCAGAGCCGCTCCAACCCCGGCATGCGTGAAGCGATGCAGTACATCCACGACGGCAAGATCGGCAAGGTGAAGGTCTCGCGCGGCCTGTGCTACAAGCGCCGTCCGACGATCGGTGCACTGGGCGAATACCCCATTCCGCCGGGCGTCGACTACGACCTGTGGCTCGGTCCCGCGCAGTACGCTCCGCTGACGCGTCCCCGCTTTCACTACGACTGGCACTGGCAGTTCCCCTACGGCAACGGCGACCTGGGCAACCAGGGTATCCACCAGATGGATCTCTGCCGCTGGGCCCTCGGCGCCGATCAGGTGAGCGACTGGGTGCTCAGCTACGGCGGACGTTTGGGCTACGAAGATGCCGGCGACACGGCCAACACCCAGATGGTCATCCACGGCTTCGGCGACCAGGCCCTGGTATTCGAAGTGCGCGGGCTGGTGACCGATAGCTACAAGGGCGCCAACGTGGGCATCATCGTCGAAGGCACCGACGGCTACGTCGTGATGACCAGCTACAACAGCGGGGCCGCCTTCGATCCCGACGGCAACAAGGTCAAGGAGTTCTCCGGCGGCGCCGATCACTACGGCAACTTTGTCGACGCCGTGCGCAGCCGCGACTACAAGGACCTCAACGCCGACATCGAAGAGGGCCACCTCTCGAGCGCCCTGTGCCACCTGGGCAACATTTCGTACCAGTTGGGCGAACAGCTTCCCATTCCCGCAGTGCGCGAGCGGCTGCAAGGCCTCGAAACGCCCGAGCCGGTGCTCGAGACCTACAAGCGGTTCACCGACCACTTGGAGCACAACAAGATCGATCTCGAGAAGACCACGCTGGCCTGGGGACCGAACCTGGCGATCGATCCCAAGAAAGAAACATTCATCGGCAACGACAAAGCCAATGCCAAGCTGACGCGCGACTACCGCAAGCCGTACGTCGTGCCGCCGGCCGGCCAGGTCTGATCGTCGCCGACCACCTTTGCGGTGCAGGATGAACCCGGCCCGACCCGATCCTTCGCACTCATCGGGCGCGGCCGGTGCCTTTAGCGTATTGCTCGAGGACGACGCCGTGCTGGCCGTGGCCAAGCCCGTGGGCATCGCCACGCAGGCCCCGCGTGGCATCGATAGCCTCGAAGCGCGCGTGCGCCGCTACCTGGCCGGCACCGCGGGCGACCCGGCAGACGTCTATCTGGGCATTCCGCATCGGCTCGACCGCCCGGTCTCCGGCGCGATCGTATTTGCCAAAACGCGTCGCGCCGCGCGGCAGCTTTCGCGGCAGTTCGAGCGGCGGCGTGTCGCCAAACGCTATTGGGCCTGCGTCGATCGGGCCATCGCCCCCGAGGCCGGTACGTGGACCGACTATCTCTACAAAGTCTACGGCCAGCCGCGGGCCGAGGTCGTCGACGCCTCGCACCCCGCAGGCCAGGAGGCCGTGCTGCACTATCGCACGATCGGCGCTCACGGCGGCGGTGCCTGGCTGGAGATCGAGCTCGAAACCGGCCGCACGCACCAGATTCGCGTGCAGTCCGCCTCGCGCGGGCACCCAATCCTCGGCGACGAGCTCTACGGATCACGCGTGACGTTCGGCCCCGCGGTCGACGATCCGCGCCAGCGTGCGATTGCGTTACACGCCCGCAGCCTGTCGTTCTACCACCCCACGACGAAGGAGCTCGTGACGATCGAAGCTCCGCTCAGTGAAGCCTGGCAGGCCCTCGCCCTCACCCCGCGGCACGCATAGCACTCGTGCCGGTGACGCCTTGTCCTGGTTGCCATGCTCGCCCTGGGCGAGCATGCCTGCCGCGTGAATCTCCAAGGCTCTCACACGGCCACGCCGAGCGAATCCAGCAGGTTCCACAGCCACGGATGCGTCCAGGGATTCCACGTCGGATACGAGGCCGACATGACCGATGCCGCCAGCAGCAACAGGGCGATCCCGCGTCCCCAAATGCAGCACGCCATCCGCTCGGCGGCCGGCAACAGCGCCACGAGCCATAGCGGAGCAAACCAGAACATCCAGCGAAAGCCGCTGGTCATGCCGCCATAGTTGCGATCCAACTCGGGCCTCGCCAGGTAGAACGTCAGACACACCAGCGACAACAAGCCAATAAACGCGGCCAGCTCCCCCTGCCCGCGTTGCCACCAGAGGTAGATCCCCCACACGCTCAACAGCCAGATGGGCGTGAGCGAAAAGATGCCGTGGTGGCCGACCGTGGCATGCAGAACGTAGAGGGCCGCGGAGGGCTCGCCGCGATCGATGCCCACTGGATCGCGCCAGTAGCTGTCGCGCACTTTGCCGCCCCGCTCGTACGAATAGTCGTACCAATTGTCGGCAGGATCGGTTTCGCTGCGATGCATGTAGGGCGGCCGCAGGCTGCCGTGTGCCAGGTAATTAGTGCCGAAGAAGGCGGCCGCCACCAACACGGCCGGCGGGGCGAAGCCCACGAGCGTTTGCCGCGGGCACTTGTACAACAGCACGGCCGCTGTGAGCGCCGCCAGCGACAAGGCCGGCAGCTCGAACGTGACCGCTGCCGCCGAGAACAGCCCGGCGAGCACGAAGTAGCGCAGCCGCCGCTCGCCGTCGTACCAAATACGCACTAGCGCCCAAAGCACGATCACCGTGCACACCGCGGCCGGCAAGTGATTGTTGATCGCCACGGCGAACGTCGTCAGGAATGTGCCAAATGCGGCGCCGGAGAACATGAACAGCCGCGACCAGTCGCTCGTCCCCAGCCGCTCGGCCAGCAGGGCCAACACGCCGAAGTAGACCAACAGCGGCAAGACGTTGAACGTGACCAGCATGAAGCGCCCCACCTCGTACGGGTAGTCGCCGAGCGTCGCGCCGGTGAGCCGGTTGATAAGCCAGTACTCGCCCGCCATGATCGTCGCGAACAGCGGGGGCTTGCTGGAATAGAGATGGGGCTTTCCATCCCACCCTTCGTGCTTAACCATGTCGATCGTGTCCCAGCCCCGCTCCTGGATCACGTCGTCGATCTGGTAGGTGCCCTGCTCGACCAGCGAGCGCACCGTGGCAAAGCGGCTGCGATCGTTGGCACTCAAGAAAGGGCGCTGCAGGGCCCAGTCCTTGCGGCCCTCGCGAAAACGCTGCTTTTCAATGGCGATCACGTCGACCGACGTGACGGCCATGATGCGGCCCAACATCGCGCCGGTCGACAGCGCGACCAGCAGCGCATAGACGCTCAAGCGCAGCGCGCGCGAAGGATCGCCGGCGTCGTTCATGGGGGAGTGGTCGTGCGGTCGGCGTGTTCGGTCGTGCGCTCGGCGATCGAATAGGTATCGGCGTCGCGCACCTGGTAGGCGGTGATCAGCTCGGCCAAAAAGCCCATCGACATCAACTGCGCGCCGAGCAACAACGCGCCCAGAGAATAAATCACCGCGGGCCGCTGGTGCAAGGGTGTGATCTCCCAGCCGGGAATCGTGTGGCCCAGCACCCAGTTAACGGCCAGCGAAGCCAGGCCGAGAAACCCGAGCGAGAACGAGATCAACCCGATCGTGCCCAACAAGTGCTGCGGCCGCTGCCCGTAGCCGGTGAGAAACTTCACGGTCAAGAGATCGAGAAAGCCTTTCATGATCCGCCGCGCGCCGTACTTCGAGTGGCCGTACTGGCGCGGGCGATGATGGATCGATAGCTCACCCACCGAGAACCCTCGGGCAGCCGCCAAAACGGGAACGAAGCGGTGCAGCTCGCCGTACAACCGCACTTCGCCCAGTACGGCCCGGCGGTAACACTTCATGCCGCAATTGTGGTCGTGCAGCCGCACTCCGGTCAGGCGGCTTACCATCCAATTGAACACGCGCGAGGGCAGCACCTTGTGCCAGGGATCGTGCCGCACCTGCTTCCAGCCGCTCACGACGTCCAGCTCTTCGGACATCGCGGCCAGAAACCGCGGTATTTCGCGCGGGTCGTCCTGCAAGTCGGCGTCGAGTGTCATGACCAACTCGCCATGGGCACTGCGAAAGCCGGCCGACAGCGCTGCCGCTTTGCCGAAGTTGCGGCGAAAGCGAATGCCGCGCACGCGCGGGTCGGCCGCGGCCAGGCGGCGAATCTCGGTCCACGACCCGTCCTTTGAGCCGTCGTCGATGAAGATGATCTCGACGTCGTAGTCGCCGGCGCGGATCACGGCATCGAGCTCGGCATGCAATTGCTCGAGGCTTTCGCGCTCGTTGTATACGGGGATGACGATCGAGAGCATCGCAAAGTCGGTTTACGGAGTCGGCGGAGCGGGCGGCCGGTCGCGGTCTATTCCGGCGCGTTGGAATGCGCTTCGGTCCGCTTCAGCCAGCCCGAGGCGAGCCGCGGCATGCGGCGCCATCCCGCTACATACAAGATAATTGAAACCGACAGCTCCGACACGACTAGCACCAGGCGGTAAATAATCGTGGAAACAATGGCCATGCTTTCGCCATATACCGGTTCGATCAATTGTGCCGACACCCATTCGCGTACAGCCAGACCCCCGGGAATCTGCGAGAGAAACCCGGCCACGACCGACAGGGCCACGGCCGCCGTGTTGAGCGGGAGCTCGGCGAAGGGTCCGGCCTCGGTCGCCCCCAGCCCGCGCAGCGTGGCCCACAGGCTCGCGCCTTGCATCAGCCAGCCGAAGGCGATACCGGCCCAGCCCACCGCGAGCATGCTCCAACTGATCTGGCGAAACTTGGCGCCCGCGGTGGCGTTGAGCCGGGTGACGCGCAGGGTGCGCAGCAGAAACTCGAACAACAGCGGCATCGTCGGCGCGCCGAGCAAGATCACCGAGCCGGCCGCCGTGGCGATCAACAGCGTCTGGTGGGTCTGCCAGATCAGCAGCACCATGGCCGAAATCGCGGCGCCCACGGCCAGCATCGTAAACGTTTCGAAGAATACGCTGGCGGCCACGATCGTGTTTTCCACCTGGCCGGTGGTCAGCAGCATGCGCCGCAACAGAATGACCATCCACTTGCCGGGCACGTATTTGCCGAGCTGCGAAATGTAGTAGGCCCGCACGGCTTCGCCGGCCGCGGCCTGCTGGTCGGTGCGCAACAGCACCCGGTGCCAGAACAGGGCCGAGGGCAGGATACCCAGCAGGTACAGCAACCCCGAAACGACCAGCCAGCCTGGCTCGACGTCCCACACGTGCTGGCTGAGCTGCGAGCGCCCGCTCTCCAGCGCACGGTAGATGGCCCAGCACAAGACGCCGAATACGGCCAGCTTGACCGCCAGGATCAGCCAACCGGTCCAACGTTTCTTCGGGGCGCTCACGTAGCTTGCTCTACGAAACTGGGAAACGGCTCAGCGAGCGCGGCTGGATCCTTACGAGCCCGCGCGTGTTTGATCGGCCGGACGGCGTTCGGAAAGTCTCGGGCGATGAAAGCCCGCGTATTGTGTCGGCCGGGGCGTGCTGGCACAAGACGAATCGAGCCGGCCAGCCGGGCGAATCGCATGATTCATTGTAGCCGTTTGCCGCGGCCCGCGCGAGGCAGTGCCGCGACGCCACCTTTACCGGCGGCCGTTTGCCGGGCTAGGATGACAGCGGCCCGCAAGCCCACTACCTGACCCGGAGAGTACGGACATGAACGCGGTATGGATTCTGGTGACCAGCGCGGCATTGGGAATTGAAGTCGGCTGGGAACCGCTTCCCGGTGGCGGACACGAGTATACGATTCAGCTCGAGCCGCAAATGCTCGAGGTGTTGAAGGAGGGGCGCGAAGAGATCTATAGCGCCGTGCCTCCCAATCTCGACATCCGTAGCTATCGCATTATCGTGGGCAACAGCCCCCTGCCCCGCGATGCCGGTCCGCTGGCTGGTAACTCCCGCAGTCCACAAGAGCAGCCGACCGCGGCGGCGCCCGGCGGCGCCGGCGAACCCACCGCCGCGACGCCCAAGGGGCCCGAGAGTCCCTTCGGCACCCCGCCCGGCGATCCCTATCCCGCGCCCTCGGAAACCGATCGGTACGCGACGACTCCCCCAAAAGAAGCCGAGCCCTGGCCACCAGAGGAGCCCCTAACTGGGCAACCCGTGCCGGAGGAGACGCAGCCGGCCGACGTGGCGTCGACGCCCTCGGACGAGCCGCCCGAGCAGCCTTGGTTCACCGGCGCCGATGGGGAGCCCGAACCAGGGGCTTCGCCCAGTGATCGGCCCCCCTTCGCCGACGAGGAACCTGCCGATTCGCGCTATTCGGCCGACGATCCGCAGCCACCGGCAAAGCTCCCTTCGGCCGCGCAGGCTTCGCACGTCGAGGCCGCCGATTCCGGCGAGGGCGAAGACACGGTACCGGACGCCGCGGAAGTGAACCTGCAGAAGCCCGAGTTGCCCGACGCCGATCCCGAGGGCCGCTGGCCGGCACTGCTGGGGTCGATTGCCCTGTTGTGCTGCTCGCTGGGCGGGAACTTCTACCTGGGCTGGGTCGCCTGGGATCAACGCCACCGCTACCGCGACGCCGTGGCCAAGCTTCGACGCGCCGCCATCTAGCGACTCAGAATTCCAAATCGCGAAAGGCCTTGAGCCCCATCCGCATGGGCACCAGCGTCGCCGCAGCGCCCAACAGGCAAGCGGCCAGCACGCCGCCGGCCAGCATCAACCGAATGCGGAAGCCGTCGACTCCGGCGTTTCCCACGGCCAGGTAGAAGTGCGACGGCAAGGCCGTCAGCAGCACGATTAAGATCACGTAGATGGCGCTGATCACCAGGCTCAACGTGCCGCCGAAACCGGCCGCGATTTTCGAGGGCGACTCCTCGCGCAAGTCCGGCATCTTGGCTCCCAGCCCGACGGCAATTCCCGATAGCCCCACGCACAACAGCACGCAGGTCAACTGGTGGATGGCCAGCACCAGCGGCGACACGCGGAGCATGTAATCGCTCAGCAGGATCAGCAGGCAGCACGGCACCGCCGAACCCAGCGCGGCAAACAGGAACTTGCCCCACAAGATCGACTCACGGCGAATCGGCAGCATGCTCAGAATCCAAAACCGACGCCCCTCCAGGCTCAGCATGGGAAAGATAAACCGCGTGGTGAACGTCGAGAGTATCAGCCCCACCACGGCCAGGTTGAGAAAGCTGATCATGTTGACCCACGCCGTGTAGTTCACGTCGTAGCTGAAGCGGCGAATGTTCGCGAAGTACAGCGCCAGCAGGCCGAAGAAAATCAAGAACTGCGACCACTGCACCGGATCGCGCCGAAACAGCCGCAGGTCCTTGACGATCAGCAGCCGCATCTTGGGAGCCAACAGCGGCGTGCAGTTCATCACGGCGGCATCCAGCCAGAATCGCCGGCCCGGCCGTCGACGCGCCCGTTCGGTGCGCAGTTCGCTGTAGCTGGTGCGATAGACGCGCGACGCCAACGCCACGGCCAGCACCCGCAGAAACAGCCCATTGGAAATCAGCAGCGATAGAAACAGCAGGCTCTCCGACCAGGGGCGATCGCCCAACTGGCCGCCGTCGCCGCGGGCCGCCTCGAGCAGCCCGGAGCTGAGCCACCAACTGGGCAGCAGCCGGTGCTCGCTGAACTGCAAGCGCCCCAGCATTTCCTGAAACCAGCCGGCGGTCAGCAGGTTGCCCTCGGTCTCGCCGAGCAGCGACCACACGATCGCCAACGCGCCGAGGAGGCCCGCCACGACCATCAGCCCGATCGCCATCCGCCGCACCCGGGCCAACTGGTGCACGAACAGCAGGCACACGATCGCGCCGATGCCGCCGGGGATGTACACGAACGCCGCCATGAAGGCCGGCAGCAGCAAGTAGTAGTACCAGGGTGCGCCGCCGTGCAATCCGTAGGCCACGAGCATGGGGCTGCCCAACAGCAAAAAGCCCCAACTGCTGAACACAATGGCTTCCTGAAACTTGTGCAGCACGATCCGCTCGGGCCGCACCGGCGTGGTGAGCAGAAACTCGGCCTCGGCCGAACTGTACAAGCCGCCGTAAAGGATGATCGCCGAGGAGATGACCAGCATCATCAACAGCGAAGCGAAAAACACGTTGTAAATCGCCTCCACGGTCTGGGCGAACGTATAGTCGTGGTCAATCGTCGTCTGCAAAAACTCGAATCCGCCGCCGAATAAACGAAACAACCCATACCAAAACAGCACGCTCAAGGTCACCACCAGCAGCACGCGGAGTCGCGCCGTGGTCAGCGCCTGCACGAACATGGTGCGCACCATTTGCGCGCGGATGCGCCATAGCAGCCGGGCCTCGGCCTGCGGCGTGAGCGTGTCTTCGAGCCGCGGAGCCGCTTCGGCAACCGGCCCTTCGGCGATTCTGCCGGCCAGCGTGCTCATCGGGCCTCCTCGGCTTCGGGCGACGGCGCCGCAGCATCCGCGGAGGCATTGCCCCGCTGCTCGGCTAGTTCCGCGGCAGTGAAGTTCAGATACAACTGCTCGAGCGAACGCTCGTGCGTGGCCAGCCGCTCGCGCAACTGGTCGATCGTGCCCAGAAACTGCAAACGCCCCTGGTCGACGATGCCCACTCGGTCGGCGATCTCCTCGGCAATCGACAACAGGTGCGTCGACATGAAGATCGTCTGGCCGCCGCGGGCCTTGGCCCGCAACAGGTCCTTGATCAACCGCACGCTGCGCGGATCGAGTCCGACCATCGGCTCGTCGATGACCACGACGCTCGGGTCGTGCAGCATCGCGGCGGCGAAAGCCAGCCGCTGCTTCATGCCGTGCGAATAGCTTTCGGTCAGCTCGGCGACGAAGTCGCGCAGCTCGAAAAGCTCGATTTGCTCGGCGATCTTGTCCTCGGCCACGCGCTTGTCGACGCCGTACATGTCGGCAATGAAGTGCAGAAACTCGAGGCCCGAGAGCTTGTCGTACAGGTAAGGCACGTCGGGCACGTAGCCCAACAAGCGATTGGCGGCGTGGTGTCGCTCGCTGACGTCGTAGCCGCACAAGCGAATCGAGCCCGAACTGGGGCGCAGCAGGCCCACCAGCATCTTGATGGTCGTGGTCTTGCCGGCGCCGTTGGGCCCCAAAAACGCGAACAGCTCACCCGCCGGGATGTGCAGCGAGAGCTCGTTGACGGCGACTTTCGCCCCGTAGCGTCGCGTAACGTTGTCGATCTCGATCATCGGCGCGGCAGCGGGGGCAAGACTAGGGATCGGTGGCGGTCGCGACCGCTTGAAATCCGGCGCCAGACGCGGCGCGGCGGGCTTTCTCGAAAAGCTCGCGCGACAATTGACGCGGCACGGGTTGAGACCAATCTTCGGGCAAGGCGTTCCAGATGGACTTCGCCTCGCGCGGGGGCAGGCGTTTGAAACGCACTGGCGTCTTGAACACGCCCACTTCCTGGCACAGCACGACGCCATCTTCGCGGACCCACATGCGCGCCCGCGTGTTGTCGCCGGCGGCTCCCGAGCCCGAATCGCCGCGGTAGACGACCACGTGCGTGTTGACCGAGCGCCCGTCCCAGATCACCGGATCCTCGCGCTCGACGGTGGCCTGCAAAATATCCAACGGGCTCGTGGCCGAGCGAAACGGACTGTACAGCGGCACGGTCCACTGCTGGCCCACGCGCAGATTCGGCAGACGCGCTTGCGGCGTCAGCTCGTCGCCCATCAGCGCGTTGGGCGCGAGCGACCTCGATACGGTAGCCGAAATATCGCCCGACTGAACGGTCAGCCGCAACGTCGAGCCTTCCAACCGGCCTTTGACCTTGATTGCGTCGATCAGGTTGGCCAAGCGCACGTTTGACTCGAATTCCGTCAACCGTCCCAGCGGATCGATGACCAGGCGGCTGCGTTTTTCGACGTCGAGCAATTCCAGATCCGACAGGACCGGCTTGAGCACGCCGGCCAACCACCCAGGGGCCAGCTCGTCGAGCGGCAACTCGCCGAAGTAGACGTGGCTGAACAGCTCGCTGATGCCTTCCTTGCGACGCTCGAGCTTGTTGGCCGCCCAGCCGATGGTCTTCCCGTTCATCTGGATGGCCCAGCAGGCGGGAGGCTCGTTGCGGCTTTCGTCGACGATGACGCCATAGTTCGGCGGCTCGCCCACCCGCAGCGGCGGAAGGACCTTGGCCGCCACCAGCCAGCTCATCGTTGCCAGCCAGAAGAGCACTACGATGACGTTAAACGGCTGGTTCCCCATGCGGCTATTGCGACGGCCCGAAGGCCGGAATCTCTGAAGTGCGCTGCCTCTACGTAGTTTAATTCATTCGCCCCGTTCCCGCGAGCATCGGCGATCTGCCTCCCCGACGCCACGGCTGTGCGGCCGGGTGGTCTCGGCGAGCGTAAGTGCCACTGACACGGTGTGTTTGGCGAACCTGTCCGGCGCATCGCGTGTCGGAGCTATGCTGGCGCGGGCAGCGCCGCAGCGCATCGCGGCCAGCCGTGCCCGCCAGCCCGAAACCAGGCAGCAGTCCCGCCGGCGAGCATTTTCGAGAGAACCTGTGATTTTTTTCACTAGCTTTTCAGGTGGCACCAGGCGTCAGCAGCAATGAATATGATTGCCGAACCGCAAAGGATTCCTTACCATGATGGGACCCTGGAAACGGGCAAGGTAACGGAGGTGCCAAGAATGTCGAGGTCGACGTATTTCGTGCAGGAATGCCCGGCTTGTGGACGGAGTTTACAAGTCCGCGTCGAATACCTGGGACGCCAGGTCGTCTGTCAGCACTGCCATCGAAAGTTCGAGGCCAGCGAGACGGCCACGTTGCGGGACTCTTCTTCCGACTTGCTGCGTCGGGTCGATGAATTGCTTGAGTCGTCGTCGACGCACCTGCGACCGCCTCCGGTCGTCTAGGACGCTCCCGCACTAAGGACGGTCCTTCGTTTCGCGCACCTATGGCGCGACGCGCAGCCGCTCCAGATCTTGCCAGAAGTCAGGATACGTCTTGGCCGTGCAGCCCGGGTCGTTGATCACCACGCCGGGTATCTTCAGTCCCACCAGGGCCAGGCTCATCGCCATGCGATGGTCGTCATAGGTATCGATGGTCGCGCCGTGCAGGCTGCCGGGCACGATCCGCAGCCCGTCACTCCGCTCCTCGACGTTGGCCCCGAACTTGCGCAGTTCGCACGCCAGAGCGGCGATGCGATCGGTTTCCTTGTGGCGGATGTGTTCGACGTGGCGAATGTTGGTGGGTCCCTCGGCAAACAACGCGACGGCCGCCAGGGTTTGCACCGTGTCGCTAATGGCGTTCATGTCCACGTCGATGCCGGCGAGCCTGCCCCCCTCGACGGTCGTTCCCGCCGGATCCTCATCGACGCGGCACCCCATCTGCCGCAGGCAATCGCAAAAGGCCACGTCGCCTTGCAGGCTGGCGCTACCCAGGCCTTCGACGCGCACCCGGCCGCCCGTGATGGCCGCGGCCGCCCAGAAATAGCTAGCCGCCGACGCGTCGGGCTCGATGGCATACGACGTGCCTCGATAGCCCGCCGGCTCGATCGTAAACCGGCGTGCATCACCGGCCACGGTTATTTGCGCCCCAAAGGCCCGCATTACGGCCAACGTCATCTCGACGTAGGGCTTGGAAACCAGCCGACCGTCGATATCGATCTCGAGCACTCCGCTGGCACACGGGGCCGCCAGCAGCACGCCACTTAAGAACTGGCTGGAAACGTCGCCGCGAATCGTCGCCTTGCCCGCGGGCAACCCGTCGGCGTGCACGACGACCGGCGGGCACCCGCTGCCGGATTCGCTCTCGGCCCGCACGCCGAGCGTGGCCAGCGCGTCGAGCAAGTCTTGAATCGGCCGCTCGTGCATCCGCGGCGTGCCATGCAGCCGGTAGGTGCCGTGTCCCAAGGCCGCCAGCGCCGTGAGAAAGCGAACGCTCGTGCCGCTGTTGGCGATATACAAGTCGGCCGTTCGCGCCGGTAGCTTTCCGCCGCAGCCGACCACTTCGGCGGTGTCGCCTTCGCGGCCCACCTCGATGCCCAGCGCCGCAAGCGCGTCGAGCATGACGCGCGTGTCCTCGCTATCGAGCACGCCGGTAAGTCGACTCTGCCCCGCGGCAAGCGCCGCGCACACCAGCGCGCGATTCGTGAGGCTCTTCGAGCCGGGCGGCCGCACGCCGGCCTGCGGCGGCGCAGTGACAGGTTGGATCTCGAGGTTCGACATCAGACGGGCGGCCCTCACAACATCCCGGCACGCGTGCCCCGGGCGGCCGTCCCCCAACAGCAGCCTTCGCTACGGCGTGGCGACCTTCCACAAATGCCCGTCGCTGCGTACATACAGCGCGCCGTCCACCGCCGCCGGCGATGCCTGGATCGCTCCGTCGAACTGACCGCGGCCGATAATCTTTCCCGACTGGTCGCCTTCACCCACGTCGACGACTTGTGCCGAGCCCTTTTGGCTGACGCAGTAGAGACGATCTCCCACCAACGCCGGCGTGCCCCAGAACTCGCCATCGAGGCGGACCCGCCACTGAACTTTGCCGTCTTTTGTGCCGGCGCAGCTCAGCACCCCGGCGCGGTTGATGATGAACAACTGGTCGTCGGCCACCACCACGCTCGCGGCGCCCGGCTGCAGGTTCTGGGCGTTCCACTCCACCTCGGGCTGCCGGCTACCGGTCGGCTCGAGCGCCGTGATGCCCTTGGAGGCCACGTACACGCTGCCGTCCACTGCCGCCGGCGACGAGATGCTGTCGCACTCCGTTTCGTAGGCCCACACTTCCTCGCCCGTCTCAGGGTCGTGGGCCGTGAGCTTCGTGGGCGATTGCAGCAGCACGAGGTCTTCTCCGCCTTGGCCTCGCATCACCACCGGTGACGTCCAGCACGACTTCCGCGGGCGGGGGACGCGCCAACGGGTCTGTCCGGTGTTCTTGTCGATGCCCGTGGCGAACGAATCGCCCTGGTTTTCGACTTGTGCGACGAGCGTATCGCCGATCACCACCGGCGAACTCGACATGCCCACGTCGTTGCCGGCCTGAGGAAAGTCGTGGGCCAGACCGCGGAACCATCTCAGGTTGCCGTCCAGATCCAGGCACGCCAGGTCATTCGACGAGAAAAAGGCAAAGATCAACTCGCCGTCGCTGGCAGGGGTCGGCGCAGCGTTGGCGCTCGACGGATGGCTCAGCGTCCGCCCGGTGGCCCAGAATTGACGCTCCCACAAACGCTCGCCGCTGTCCGCCTCGAAGCACAACACGTGCAGGCGGTCTTGCTTGACGCCGCTGGAGCAGGTGACGATCACGCGGTCGCCCACAACGATCGGACTCGCCGGACCGCGCCCCGGCAGTTCCACTTTCCAGGCGATGTTTTCGTTCTCGGCGTCCGACCAATCGAGCGGCGGGGCCTGGCCGCGCGTCGCGCTGTTGCTGTTGGGCCCGCGAAATTGCGTCCAGTCGGCTCCGCATGCCACGGCCAGCATGCATCCGGCGATCGAAAGCGTCGCCAGCGGTCGCAGAAATCGAGTGCAATGGGTCACGCGCGTCGCTCCGGTATCTCGATTCGGCATCATTCTTATTCCTCTTTGGCTTCGGCTTTCTTGGCCTCGGCGGCAGCTTTCAGTTCGTCGGCCGACTTGGGCTCGGGCCGGTCGGCCGAGAGCACGGCCGCCCCCAACTCATCGCATACGCGCAGTTGGAATGTCCAGTTCTGGGCCCAATCGACGGTTTGCTCGTCCTGGCAGACTTTCACCAGGATCAGATTCTTGCCGGCCTTCAACTCGCCGCGTCCAATGTATTGGTCGATGGCGCTGTTGGCGTGATAGGCTTCCGCCGAGGTGAGCAGCTTGCCGTTGAGCCAGACCTTGACGGCGTTCTCCGATCCGACGCGCAGCTCGATCGGCCGCGCCTCGTCGCTGATGAATTCGGCCAGCGCGTAGCCGGCCACGCCCATGTGCTTGCCGATGGCTTTGTTCAAGTCGACAGCGCCGTACTCGTCGTCGGTGTGATGCGGCGTCCACGCGACGGCCGCTTCCAGCCCCGGATACCTGCCCTTGAGGTCGATCGTCTCTTCCGGCGGATAGATGCTGTCGAAGCCTTTGCCCTCGTGGTTATCGAACGGCCCGAGCACCATCCAGTCGACCAGAAATCCGTATTGGTGGGCCAGGTCGACCGGGTCGTCCAACTCGCCCAGCGCTTCGGTGATCGCTTTGACCTGATCGGTGTCGCGGGCCGACTCGAGCGCTTGGCGATACTCGGCCGCCGCGGCGTCATTCTTCTCGGCCTCGGCCAGCTTCGCGGCCGAGTCGATCAGCCGGGCCACCGCGTCGCGCCGCAACTCGAGGCTCGGATCGTCGAGCATCTCGGGAATGATCCGGTCGGGGGCCGTGGGGTCGACCCGGGCGATCCATTCATAGGCCAAACGCCGAGCGCGCGGGTTGTGCTCCGACTCGGCCAGAAACGCCTCGAGCTTGTCGACCGGCAGCTTGCCGTCTCGCTTCACCTGCCGCTCGGCGATCGTATCGACCGCGGCCCGCAGCCAGTTTTCGGCCAGCGGATTGGCTCCGTCCATGGCTGCCAGGATCGTGGGCAGATCGTCGGCGTCGGCCGCTTCGGCCACCTGCTGCCAGCTCTCGATCGCCGCCGAGTGGCCCTCGCCGCGGGCATCCACCTTGCGCAGGGCCGCTAATTCGGACTGCAAATCGGGCCCCGCGGCGGCAGACATTTTGCCGGCCAGCAGAAACAGAATCACGCATAGTTGAGGTACCAGACCGCGTCGCATCGAACGTCCCCCGGAAAACAGCCAGCAGTGGCGTGCGCGGCAAGGCGCATCGTCGGTCGCGGACATTGTAGTCCATGGCCCGGGGCTTGGGAAACGACGCCGCGTTGCACTCGCCGGGCGGGCCGTCCATGCCTCACTGCCGGTTAGTATGATGGCGGCAGCGCGTTTACAATGAGCTTGATGAAGATTGGCCGAGACACTTCGGCCCCGGCATCCTTTTGGCGGAGCACAATTTCGCGATGAAGAAAGTCAAACGCGGCGGCGGCTGGCCGGCCGTGTGGTACACGTTGGGCAAAGCGCGCGAGGTGGGGGGCATCGCCCGGCTGTGGAAGGCCATGCGCTCCAAGAACACATGCAAGACGTGCGCGCTGGGCATGGGTGGCCAGGCCGGCGGCATGGTCAACGAGTCCGGACACTTCCCCGAGGTGTGCAAGAAATCGCTGCAGGCGATGGTCGCCGACATGCAAGGAGCCATCCAGGACAAGTTCTTCGAAACCTACTCGATTCCGCAGCTACAGGCCTTTTCGCCGCGCGAGCTGGAACACTGCGGGCGTTTGACGACGCCGCTGGTGGCCGACGGCTCGTCGCAGCACTACCGGCCGATTTCCTGGAATGAAGCGCTCACCCGCATCGCCGACAAGCTCAAGCAGACTGCGCCCTCGGAAACCTTCTGGTACGCCAGCGGCCGCAGCTCGAACGAAGCTGGCTTCATCCTGCAACTGTTCGCGCGGCTGTACGGCACCAACCACGTCAACAACTGCAGCTATTACTGCCACCAGGCCAGCGGCGTGGGGCTCACTAGCGCCGTCGGCGTGGGCACGGCTACGATCACGCTCGAGGATCTCGACAAGTCCGACTTGATCTTCGTCATCGGCGGCAACCCGGCCAGCAACCATCCGCGCTTGCTGCGCACGCTGGCCCATGCTCGGCGGCGTGGTGCGCGGATCATCGTGATCAACCCCGTGGTGGAAACGGGCATGGTTAACTTCGCCGTGCCCAGCGACGTGCGCAGCCTGCTGTTCGGCTCCGAGATCGCCAGCCTGTACGTCCAGCCACACATCGGCGGCGACCTGGCACTGCTGGCCGGCATCGCCAAGCGAATCGACGAGTTGGGCGCCACCGACACCGCGTTTCTCACAGAGCACTGCCAGGGCTGGGAGGCCTATGCCGAGAGCCTGCGGCAGCTCACCTGGGAAGAAATCACCGCCAAGAGTGGCGTCGAGCAGGACACGATCGAGGAGATCGCGCGGCAGGTTGCGGCCTCGAAAAGCACGGTGTTCTCCTGGACCATGGGCATCACTCACCACCTGCACGGCGTGCAAAACGTGCAGGCGATTGCCAACCTGGCACTGATGCGCGGCATGGTCGGGCGCGAAGGTGCGGGCCTGCTCCCGATCCGCGGGCACTCGAACGTGCAGGGCATGGGCTCAGTCGGCGTCACGCCGGCGCTCAAGAATCAAGTGCTCGAACAACTCCAGAGCCGCTTCGGCGTGCAAGTGCCTAGCGACAAAGGACTCGACACCATGGCCTGTATGGAGGCCGCCGGAGCCGGAGCCATGAAGTTCGGCTTCTGTCTCGGCGGCAATCTCTACGGATCGAATCCCGATGCGAACTTCGCCGCGCACGCCCTGGGGCAGCTCGACATGCTGGTCTATCTGAGCACGACGCTTAATACCGGCCACGCGCACGGCCTGGGGCGCGAGACGATCGTGTTGCCCGTGCTGGCCCGCGATGAAGAGCCGGAACCGACGACGCAGGAATCGATGTTCAGCTTCGTGCGCTACAGCGACGGCGGTCCGCGCCGGCACCAGGGTCCGCGCAGCGAAGTCGAGATCCTGGCCGAGATGGCTCGCCGCGTGTTGCCCGCCGACGGACCCATCGATTGGAACGAGATGGCCCGGACCGGCACGATCCGTCAGGCGATCGGGGCCGTGATCCCCGGCTGGGAACAGATCGCCACGATGGACAAGTCGCGGCGCGAGTTCTACATCACCGGCCGCCGTCTGTCGCACGTCCCCTTCCCCACCCCCGATGGCAAGGCCCGGCTCCACGTGCACGAGCTGCCGGCGCTGGCCGTTGGCGAAGAACAGTTGCGGTTGATGACGGTCCGCAGCGAGGGGCAGTTCAACACCGTGGTGTACGAAGAGTACGATCTCTACCGCGGCCAGGATCGCCGCGACGTGATCCTCGTGCATCCGGATGACCTCGCGCGTTTGGGCATAAAGACCGGCACGCGCGTCACCGCGCAGAGCGAGGTGGGTTCGATCTCGGTCCAGGCGCGGGCCTACGACGACATCCGCCCGGGCAACGCGCTGATGTACTATCCCGAAGCGAACGTGCTGGTGCCGCGTCACTGCGACCCGGCCTCGAAGACCCCGGCATTCAAAAACGTGCTGGTGCGGCTGGTGCCGGCTGCCCGTGACGCCACGGCGGGGGACAACGGCGACGGAGAGGCCGTCGAGCTGCCGGTTTCGGCCTCTCGGGGAAACATGCGTGCTTGCTAGGTCGCCCACAGCTTACCTAAACTAAAGGGCGATACCTTACCCCCCAAAAAGTATCATATTTTCGCGCTCTCAAATCTGTTCAATCCACAACAGTGGTGTATGATGTCGGGGTTCCACGCATGTGGAATCGCCGGCCTGCAGTTTCCACGGATTGCGGCCTGCGCCTGTGATTAGAAGTGTTGCGTGGGAGGGAGAGCTTACGTATGGCGTCGGGTAAGATTAAGAAAATTGTTCAGGACAAAGGCTTCGGGTTCATTCAGTCAGATGGCGGACCGGACGTGTTCTTTCACCACTCGACGGTGGCGGATCGGCGGTTCGACGACCTGATCGAAGGACAGCAAGTCGAGTACACCGTCGAGGAGAGCGGCTCGCAGGGCAAAGGACCACGTGCGGCAACTGTGGTCCCTGCCTAAGTTCGTGAGGAAATCCCCCCAGGAGACCGCACACGTTGTAGCAGGAAGCATCTCGTGGCGTCCCGGAAACACTGGTTTCCCGGACGCCACGTTTCTTTGATGGCACGCCGAACACTCGCCAGCACAAGCGATCTATTCCTGCGAGAGGATCAGATCCACCATAAGGGGCGTCTCACCCCTCGGCCGTCGTAGGGTCGATCATCGTTTTGATTTCCGAGATCTGGTTCGCCGGAAAGCCGCCACGCTTGGCGTGCTCCTCGATCATCTGCTTGTTCGGGGCGATGTAAACGCAGTAGATTTTGTCGTCGGTGACATAGCTTTGCACCCACTGGATCTCCGGCCCCAGCTCGCGCAGCACGCCGCACGACGTTTGCGACGCCCCTTGCAGCTCGGCCGGCGACAACAATCCCGCTCCCGGCATTTCGCGCTCGATCACGTACTTGGGCATCGCAGGACTCCTCGATTGGCTGGCTTGATGGATGGACGACGGAACGCGTGCTCGGGATATTCTGCCGCACCCCTCGGCGACGTGCAATCAACACGCTGGCCCCGTCGGCTTGAGACCGCCGCTTCGGCAAAGCATAATGCCCGCATGCGAACACTCCTCATCGGATGTCTGGCGTTTGGGATCGTGACCGGCACGGCGCGCCACTTGGCCGTCGGTGCCGAGCACGTTGACGTGTATCACGAGCCGGGCCGCTTCGGCGGCTGGCCCGCAAATCACGGCATGTGGAGCTGGGGCAACGAGCTGCTGGTCGGCTTTAGCGCCGGCTACTACAAGGATAACGGCCCCAAGCGCCACGCCATCGATCACGACAAGCCGGAAGAGCATTTGCTCGCCCGCAGCCTCGACGGCGGCGCGACCTGGAAGATCGAAAACCCGGCCAAGCAGGGCGCACTGATTCCGCGGGGCGAGGGCCTGCACGGCACGGAGTTGCCCGGCGTGGTCGACCGCGAGTGGCGCGACTGCCCCGGCGGCATCGACTTCACGCATCCCGACTTCGCCATGACCATTCGCATGAGCAACCACCATGGCGGACAGTCGCGGTTCTACACCTCGACTGATCGAGGGCACACCTGGCAGGGTCCGTTCAAGTTTCCCATGCTGGGGCTCAAAGGCGTCGCCGCCCGGACCGACTATCTGGTCAACGGTCCCAGCGATTGCCTGGTGTTCCTGACCGCCTCGAAGTCGAACGGCCGGGAGGGACGCCCGTTCTGCGCCCGCACGACCGACGGCGGCAAGAGCTGGGAGTTTCAAGGCTGGATCGGGCCCGAGCCGCCAGGATACGCCATCATGCCCTCGACCGTGCGTCTGGCGCCCGGCGAGCTGCTCTCGGCGGTGCGCGTGCGCGACGGCGACCCCAGTTGGCTCGAAGCGTACTTCTCGCCCGACGACGGCAAGAGTTGGTCGTTGCGGAGCACGCCGGCCAAGACCGGCGAAGGCAACCCGGCGGCGATGCTCGTGCTCGAAGACCGACGCATCTGTTTGACCTACGGGTTCCGCGCCGCGCCGTTCGGCATGCGGGCCCGGCTGAGCGACGACGGCGGGCGGACCTGGGGCGATGAAATCACGATTCGCGGCGCAGGAGGCGGCCGCGACTTGGGCTACCCGCGCAGCATCCAGCGGCCCGACGGCAAGGTCGTCACCGTCTACTACTGGAACGACGACCCCGACGAAACGAGGTACATCGCCGCGACGATCTGGGATCCGGATGCCCCGGCCGAGTGAGCCCCTGCCCCGCTCGCGTCGCCAAAGAGCGGTGAAATAATCGCCAGACGCGATGCGCCAAGCGCCGCCTGACGGCGACGACATCGAGACAACGTCGGGCGCTCGACGACGTGCAGGCCCGCATTCCGCCCGACGCCTACGCCCGGGCGCTCCAGTTCATCGAAGCCTGCGAGGCCGCCCGACAGTCCCGCTCGCCGAGCAATCGTCTCTGTAGCGAGGTTTCCGTGGCTGGGGCGAAATCGCCTTCGGAGCAGTAAGCCGCGCCCCGACCTCAGCACCAACATGCTGTCACTCGGCCGGATCTACTCTGCCAGCACGCAGGATGCCGCCGACAAGTCGCACAATCTGCAAGCTGGCTAACGCCCAGTCCACGCGACGGCCGATATAGGGCCCAAGCGCTCGCTCTTTCCGCGGCTGCCCGACTTGGCGTGCCGGAGCGGCGAGCCTCACTTCGCGGAGGCGACCATGACGGGCATCCACCCCGAACTGCGCAAGGCGGCGATCGTGGTGATGAGCCTTCCGCCGGGCGAAGCCGCCCAAATGCTCGCTGAATTGGAGCCGGCTCAGGCGGCCCTGCTGCGTCAGGCGATGGAGCGCTGCGGTGGTCCCTCGACCGGCGAACTGCAAGCCGTGACGCGCGAGCTCTCCGAGCTCGAGCATGCGCAAGCCACGGCGGCGCCTTTCGAGTACTTGCACGCTATCGACGGTGAGCGGCTGTTGCCGTTTCTGGCCGGCGAAAGGCCGTCGGTCGTTTCGTTGGTTGTCGCCTACTTGCCGCCCTGGAAGGCGGCCCGCGTCACGGCCGATCTGCCGTATGAACTGCAGTCGCAATTGACGACGTTGCCGGACGTGCGGGCAATCGATCCCGAGATTGTGGCCGACGTGGCCGACGAGCTGCGTCTGCAACTCTCCCCGCTGCTCGACGAGCACCGGCTTGCGCATCCGGTCGCACGTGAGAGACCGCGTGCCGCGTCGAATCGCGCCAAGGCCGGCTAGCTCCGCGCTTTCTCAGCAGCCGCTCGGAAGTCTCGCGAGCGCCCGTCGCCCCCACGGCAACCTCTCGCGCGTCGCCCCTCCCGCTTCGCCGCGGGGTCTGATAGCATGCGCGTTCGCCCCCAGCAGGAGTACGCGAAGCACATGGCCGTCACCCCGATGATGAAGCAGTATCAGGACGCCAAAGCGGCGTGTCCCGACGCGCTACTGCTGTTTCGCATGGGCGACTTCTACGAGCTGTTCTTCGAAGACGCCAAGACGATCGCCCGCGTGCTCAACCTGGCACTCACCAGCCGCGACAAGGGCGAGAACGCCGTGCCCATGGCCGGCTTCCCCTACCATCAGCTCGAAGCCTACTTGGGAAAGCTGATCGCCGCCGGCTATCGCGTCGCCATCTGCGACCAGGTCGAGGACGCCCGCGCGGCCAAGGGACTGGTGCGCCGCGAGGTTACGCGCGTCGTCACCGCCGGCACCGTGACCGATGACGCGCTGTTGGACCCCCGAGCAAATAACTACCTGGCCGCCGTGGCCGAGGGCGACAAGTGCGTGGGCCTGGCCTGGGTCGAGCTCTCCACCGGCCGCTTCCACGCCGCCGTGATCCCCGCCGCCACGCTCGACGACGAGTTGGCGCGCATTGGCCCGGCGGAGCTTCTCGTGGGCGAGGACGCCGAACACATGGCGATAGCCCCCGGCGAAGGGCCACTCGTTACGCGACGGCCCAACTGGGCGTTTGCGCTCGAGGCGGCCCGCGACACGCTCTTGTCGCACTTCGGCACGGCCAGCCTCGAAGGCTTCGGCTTTGGCGACGACGACGGTCCGGCCGTGCGGGCCGCCGGGGCCGTATTGGCCTACCTGGTCGAAACGCAGAAGGCATCGCTTTCGCATATCGACCGGTTGATTCGTTACTCCGCCGGCGAAACGCTCGAGATCGACGCCGCCACACGCCGCAGCCTGGAGCTGACCGCCACCATGCGCGACGGCGGCCGCGAGGGATCGCTCTTGGGCGTGATCGACCGCACGGTTACCTCGATGGGTTCGCGCCTGCTGGCCGACTGGCTCGCCAACCCGTTGGCCGACGTAAAGCGAATCGACGAGCGGCTTGACGCCGTGGCCGAACTCGTGGCCGATGCTTCGCTATCGGCCACGCTGGCCGATGCGCTGCGAGGTGTCTACGATCTGGAACGTCTGCTCGCGCGGGTGACCACCGGTCGGGCGAGCCCGCGCGACTTGAGCTTTGTCGACCGCACCTTGCGTCAGTTGCCGGCGCTCAAGGCCCGCATCACCGGGCGCGGCAGCCGCCTGCTGTGCCAATTGGAAGAGCAGCTCGACTTGTGCGGCGACGTCCGTTCGCAACTCGAGCGAGCGCTCGAGCCTGAATGCCCGCTCACCAGCCGCGAGGGTGGATTCATCCTGGCCGGCTACAACGAGCAACTCGACGCCCTGCGCGAGCTGACCAGCGGCGGCAAGCAGTGGATCGCCCGCTACCAGGCCGAGCAGAGCGAGCGGCTGGGCATCGCCAAATTGAAGGTGGGCTTCAACAAAGTCTTCGGCTACTACCTGGAAGTGACCAACGCCCACGGCGACAAGATTCCCGACGACTACATTCGCAAGCAAACGGTCAAGAACGCCGAGCGCTACATCACTCCGGAACTCAAGGAATACGAAGAGCGCGTGCTCTCGGCCGACGAGAAGGCCCGCGATTTGGAGTACGAATTGTTCCTGGAGCTGCGCGGAGTCGTGGCGGCCGCGGGCGCGCGGCTACAGCAAACGGCCGCCGTGCTCGCTCAGCTCGACGTGCTGGTGGCGCTGGCCGAACTGGCCCGGCATCGCGGCTATTGCCGGCCGAAGCTGGTGGACGAGCCGGTGCTCTCGATTCGCGATAGCCGCCACCCGGTGCTTGACGCAATGTTGCCCGAGGGCACATTCGTCCCTAACGACGTGGAATGCGGCCCCGACGAAGCAGGCTTCTGCCTGCTGATTACCGGGCCCAACATGGCCGGCAAGAGCACCTACATCCGCCAGGCGGCGCTCATGACCCTCATGGCTCAGATCGGCAGCTTCGTGCCGGCCCGCGAGGCAACGATCGGCGTGGCCGATCGCATTTTTGCCAGAGTCGGCGCGAGCGACGAGTTGGCGCGCGGGCAGAGCACGTTCATGGTCGAGATGGTCGAGACGGCGCGGATCCTCAACGCCGCCACGTCACGCAGCCTGGTGATCCTCGACGAGATCGGCCGCGGCACGAGCACCTACGACGGTATGTCACTGGCCTGGGCCGTCGTCGAATACCTGCACGATACGCCGGCCTGCCGCACGCTGTTCGCCACGCATTACCACGAGCTGACGGCGCTGGCCGAGTCATTCGCCGGCGTGCGGAACTACAACGTGGCCGTGCGCGAGTGGCAGGACGAGGTGGTCTTTCTGCACAAGATCCTTCCCGGCGCGGCCGACAAGAGCTACGGCATCCACGTGGCCCGGCTGGCCGGGGTACCGGTCGAAGTGATCGAACGGGCCAAGCAGATTCTCGCGCGGCTGGAGAACGAGCAACTCGACGAGCAGGGCCGCGCGAAGATGGCGACTAAACAGCGCAAGATCAAGACCTCCGACCTGCAACTCACCCTCTTCGCCGCCGAAGAGCATCCGCTCATCGGCGAGCTGCGCGAGCTCGACCTCGACGAGCTGACGCCGATCGCCGCGCTCGGCCTGCTCGAGCGTTGGCAATCGAAGCTCAAAAAGTCGTCGTGACCAGCGCGCCACGCGCCAACACCAGCCCGAAGCGCGAGCGAGGGTCGTTTCGTTGGGAAAAAAGTTTCTCCCGTACGGCGAAAAACCCTCGCTTGCGCTTCGGGCTCGTGCAGACGAACTCCTGCTCACGCTTCAGGTTTGTGCAGGGCACGAGCGTGTGATTCACTCGGGCAGGCTGGCGTAGGTGTACGCTCCGTCTTGCTTGGTCGACTCCATCGGCTCGATCACTTCGTCGACGTGCTCGTCGAACAGGTCGCCGATGAGCAGATCGGTCAGGTGGCCCTTCAGGTCGGGGTAGGCCTTCACGAAGCGGCCGAAGCTGAAGCCGTTGTAGAACTCGCAGACCAGGCGGCGCATGCGATCCATGCCCTTGCAAAATTCGCCCGACCAGGAGGCCAGTTGCGCGGCGCTGGTGTCCCCTTTTGCGAGCCCTTCGCTGATCGCGTCGGCGGCCAGTTGTCCCGACTTGAGCGCGAGCAACACGCCCGACGAGTAGAGCGGATCGAGGAACCCGTAGGCATCGCCCACTAGCACCCAGCCGTCGCCGGCGGCCTGCCGCGAGCGGTAGGAATAGTCCTTCGTGGCGCGGAATTCGGCCACGCGGCGGGCCGTCGCGACGCGCTCTTTGACCGCCGGGCAATTGTCCAACTCCTGGGCATAAACTTCCTCGTGCGTGCCGCGGTCCTTGGCGAACAGGTCTTCCAGATTCGAAACCACCCCGACGCTGACGATGTCGTTGTGCAGCGGAATGTACCAGAACCAGCCCTTGCGTCCGGCCGTGCTGAGCACGATCGTGGCTCCCTCGTCCTTGCCCTTGTCGCGGTAGGCGCCCTGGAAGTAGGTCCAGATGGCGCCCTTCTTCAACTCGGGATCGGTCACCCGCAGCTTGAAGCGGCTGGCCAGCATGGTGCTTTGGCCGCTGGCGTCGACGACAACCTTGGCTTTCACTTCGCGCGGCTCGCCGTCGGGCCCCGCCACGCGCAGCCCCACCGCCCGCTCGCCCTCGAACAGCACCTCCAGCACGCGCGTCTCTTCGTGTACTTCGACGCCGTGCTCGCGGGCATTGTTGAGCATCATGGTGTCGAACTCGCTGCGCAGCACCTGCCAAGTCTGCGAGCACTCGTGCGGCTTGTGGTCGTCGAAGTAGAACGGCTCGGAGAGCCGGCCGCTCGAGCCGACGAACTGCACGCTGTACTTCTTCACGAAGGGGCTTGATCGCATCTTGTCCAGCATGTTGAGCCGGTCGAGCACCCAGTAGGTTTCGGGAATCAGCGACTCGCCGATGTGGAAGCGCGGAAACTTGTCGCGCTCGAAGAGCTGCACCCGATGACCTTTCTGGGCGATCAAGGTCGAGGTGGTCGCCCCGGCCGGTCCACCGCCAATTACCACTACGTCGGCTTCGCTGGCTGCCATGAAATGCGCCTCTTTGCGTTGCGATTTTGGGAAGCACGATCCTTGCCAACCGCACCCCTCAGAATAGCCAGTTGAACAATCGTTGTCCAGACAATTATTAGGCTCGGTTGCATGCCGGCCGGCTTTTTGACACGCGCCGGCCGGCATGACACGATACGACACTTTGGAGAACCGCAATGCACCGGCTGGGCATCACGATACTCACGCTTCTCTGGCTCGCCCTGCCCACTGGCAGACTGTTGGGGGCGGACCGCCCAAACGTGCTGTTCATCGCCGTGGACGACTTGCGCGTCGAGCTGGGCTGCTACGGCAATACGCTGGCTAAATCGCCCAACATCGACCGCCTCGCCCACCGTGGCACGCTGTTCGAGCGGGCCTACTGCCAGCAGGCCGTCTGCAATCCGTCGCGAGCCTCGCTCTTGACCGGCTTGCGGCCCGACACGATCGGCGTGTGGGACCTGCCCACGCATTTTCGCGAGAACCGCCCCGACGTGGTGACGCTGCCGCAACTGTTCAAGAACAACGGCTACCACGCTCAGTGCATCGGCAAGGTGTTTCACAACTGGCGACAGGACCACTACCGGGGCGATCCGGCCTCGTGGAGTGTGCCGTCGGTGATGCACTACAACAACCACGGCTCGGACACCGCCCAGGTCGAGGGCACCGTGCCGCCCGACACGTCCGACGTGCCCAAGACCGAAATCCGCGACGTGCCCGACGAGGCGTACTTCGACGGCCGGATCGCCAACCTGGCCGTCGAGGCCTTGAACGAGCTGAAGGACCAGACGTTCTTCCTGGCCGTGGGATTTTGGAAGCCGCACTCGCCGTTCAACGCCCCCAAGCGCTACTGGGACATGTACGATCGCTCGGACGTCCGGCCGCCGGAACATCCCGAGCCGCCTGCCGACGTGCCGCCGATCGCCATGCACGACTCGCGCGAAATGCTGCGGGCCTTCTCGAAGCGCCCCGACGGACGGCCCACGCCGGCCGAGACGCTGGCCTTGCGCCACGGTTACTATGCCGCCACCAGCTACGCCGACGCCCAGATCGGCAAGGTGCTTAACGAGCTCGACCGGCTGGGCTTGCGCGACAAGACGATCGTCGTCTTCTGGTCCGACCATGGCTATCACCTGGGCGAGCACTCGCTGTGGGCCAAGACCTCCAATTTTGAACTCGACGCCCGCGTGCCGCTGATCATCGCCACGCCGGGTCAAACCGAAGCCCAACGCACCGACGCGATCGTCGAGCTGTTGGACCTTTATCCGACGCTGGCCGACTTGTGTGGACTCGACGCGCCCAAGGAACTGGCCGGCGAGAGCCTGCGTCGCGTGCTCCGGGATCCCACGGCAACCGTCAAGTCAGCGGCGATCACCCAGCACACGCGTCCGGCCTACCCCAGCAAGAACGACCCGCTGGTGGCTGTCGGCTATTCCTATCGCACCGACGACTATCGCTACACCGAGTGGCGCAGCGTCGATGACGGGCACGTCATGGCCCGCGAGCTGTATGACCATCGCCACGATCCGGCCGAAACGGCCAACGTGGCCGGCCGCGCCGAGCACGCGGAGACGATCAAGGATCTCTCGGCCCAATTGTCCGCGGTCATCGAAGCCAGCCAGCCGTAGGTCGGTCAGGTGTCATCGACACGGTGGCCGCGCTCGGGTACGGTGCGGTGAACCTCAGGCCGCCGGCGTGCATCGCTCTTGGCGTGGTCCCGCCTGAGCCGCTGCGCCTGCCCTGACACGCGAAGGCCCTGCTGATGCCCGATCCGCTGGCAACCCGACAACTGACGCTCCGCGCCGCGGCGACCGGCGCCGTGTTGGGAGCGCTGCTCGTGCCCTGCAACGTCTACTCGGGCCTCAAGATCGGCTGGTCGTTCAACATGTCGATCGCCGCGGCGCTGTTGAGTTGCGGGTTTTGGGCCACGGCCCGGCGCGTGGGGGGCGAAGATCGCATTGCGCACTGGGGCATGCTCGAAAACAATATCAACCAGACCTGCGCCTCGTCGGCCGCCTCGATCATCTCGGCCGGGCTGGTCGCGCCCATTCCGGCCCTGGCAATCCTCACCGGCCAAACGCTGCGCTGGCCGGTGCTTTCGGTATGGCTATTCACGGTGAGCCTGATCGGCGTGTTGGTCGGGCTGTCGCTGCGGCGACAGATGCTGGAAGTTCAAAAACTTCCCTTCCCTTCCGGCATTGCCACCGCGGAAACCGTGCGGGAAATCTACGCCCGTGGCAGCGAGGCGGCCAGCCGCGTGAAGCACCTATTGGGCGCGGGAGCCGTGGCGGCCACCACGAAGCTGGCGGGCGACTTTCTCATCGCCATTCCACAGATCGGCCCGGCGCTGGGTCTCGGCCGATTCGGCCTGTCGTACCTCAACCTGCGCAACCTGGGCTTCGTCCTCGACCCCTCGTTCTTGATGATCGGGTTCGGCGCGATCGTGGGCGTGCGCGTCGGTTGGTCGATGCTGCTGGGGGCAGGCATTGCCTGGGGGGTGCTCGCGCCCTGGCTTTACTCCTCCGGTCGTCTGCCCGAGCCGGCCGATCCCGGAGTGCTGGTATTCGGACAAGCCGTTGAGTTCCTGCTCTGGCCGGGCGTGACCATGATCGTCACCGCGGCACTGGTGTCGTTCTTCTGGTCGCTGCCGGGGTTGTTGCAAGGGTTCGCACGATCAAGAAAACAGACGTCCACAGACAAGGCCGAGACAACCGCGGAAGAACACAGCGATGCCGACGTGGCGGCCCTGGGCAGCGACGATCTTTCCTGGGGATGGTGGCTGGCCGGGGGATTTGCCATCGCCACGTTGCTGGCCACCGTAACCCAAGTCATGATCTTCGGCATCGCGCTGCCCATGGCGCTGTTGGCCATCGGGCTCACGTTCGTGCTGGCCATCGTGGCGGCACGCGTGTCGGGCGAAACGGGCATTCCGCCGATTGGCGCACTGGGCAAAGTCACGCAGCTCACGTTCGGCCTGATTCATCCCACCAGCGTCGGCGTGAACCTGATGACAGCCAACGTCACCGGCGGCGCCGCAGGCCAATGCTCGGACCTGCTGCACGATCTCAAGACAGGCAAGCTGCTCGGAGCTTCGGTGCGGGCGCAAGCTTGGGCCCAAGTGCTGGGCGTGCTCGTCGGGTCGATGGCTGGTAGCGCCGCCTATCTCGTGCTGGTGCCCGACCCCGCGGGCATGCTGCTCACCGAGGAGTGGCCCGCTCCGGCCGTAGCTACCTGGAAAGCCGTGGCCGAATTGTTTCGCGACGGAATCGACGCCGCGCCGTCGGGCGCCCTCACCGCTTCGATCATCGGCGGCTGCATCGGCACGGCGCTGGCCGTCGTGAATCAACTGCTGCCGCAAGACAAGCATCGCTTCTGTCCCAGCGCCGTCAGCATCGGCTTGGCCTTCGTGATTCCGGCCTTCAATAGCATCTCACTGTTCCTCGGCGCAATGGCCGCGGCGCTGGCCACCCGCGTGGCGCCGGGCTGGGCGTCGCGGTTCATCCTGCCCATCGCCGCGGGCTTCGTGGCCGGCGAAAGCCTGGCCGGCGTGGCCAGCGCCCTGGTGGCGCTGCTTACCGGCAGCTAAGCATGCGCTTGTCCGGACAATGTTTTCCGCCGTCGATGGCCCGCAGGGACCGCGCAAAGGTCCGTGTTTCGCGCACGCAGCCGCGACGTAACCTCAATCGGCGGTTGCAATTCCTCCAGATCCTGGCAAACTTGTAGGTTAGGCGGTAACCATGCAGAAAGGACCGCTTCTCGATGCCAGTTTCGGGCCAGCCTAACGAGGCAACGATCGACTCCCTTCGTGCCCATCATCTACCGTTTGCTACCGCCGCCCGCGCCCCAACTCCGCAGATCCCCCGAACCCATCGCTCGGAATCGCTTCGCAAGATCATGGGGGACGCCGCCTGATGTGTGGAATCTGTGGTGAAATACGCTTTGACGATGCTCCGGCCGACGTGGCTGCCGTGGCCCGCATGGCCGATCGCATGCAGCGGCGGGGACCTGATGGCGACGGCATCGTCAAGCGCGGCCGCTTCGCGTTCGGGCATCGACGGCTGAAGATCATCGATCTTTCTGAAGCCGCGCAGCAGCCGATGGTCGATGCGGCGCTGGGCATGACGATCGTCTTCAACGGAGCCATCTACAACTACCCCGAGCTGCGCAAGGAATTGCAGGGGCTCGGCTACCAGTTCTTCAGCCACGGCGACACCGAGGTAATTCTCAAGGCCTATCACGCCTGGGGCACCGATTGCGTGCGGCGTTTCAACGGCATGTTCGCCTTCGCCATCTTCGAGCGCGACACCGGACGGATCGTGATGGCCCGGGATCGCCTGGGCATCAAGCCGCTGTACTACTGCCAGAAGCCCAACCGGTTGCGGTTCGCCTCGAGCCTGACGGCCCTGCTGGCAGCCGGCGACGTCGATACGACGATCGATCCGGTGGCGCTGAACTACTACATGACGTTCCACTCGGTCGTGCCGCCGCCGCGAACAATCTTCGAGGGCGTCAGCAAGTTGCCGCCGGCCACGCTGGCCGTGGTCGAGCCCGACGGTCGGATGTCGACCGAAACCTACTGGACGCTTGCCTTCGGGCAGCGCGACGACCAGAAGGGCTACTCGCGCGAAGACTGGATCGACGAGACGCTCGACGTCATGCGCCGAGCCGTCGAGCGGCGATTGATTGCCGACGTGCCGGTGGGCGTGCTGCTCTCGGGCGGGTTGGACTCGAGCCTCATCGTGGGCCTGCTGTGCGAGCGCGACGGGGCCAGCTTCGAGACCTTTTCGATTGGCTTCGAGAGCGTCGGCGACGAGGAAGGCAACGAGTTCAAGTATTCCGACGTGATCGTCGAGCGCTTTCGCACGCAGCACCACAAGCTGTCGATCGACGCCCGGCGTACGCTGCCGGCCTTGCGCGAATGTATCGGCGAGATGTCCGAGCCGATGGTCAGCCACGACAATGTCGGCTTCTACCTGCTCTCGCAGGAGGTGTCGAAGTTCCTCAAGGTCGTGCAGAGCGGCCAGGGCGCCGACGAGATCTTCGGCGGCTATCACTGGTATCCACCCATGCTAGAAAGCACCGACGCGCTGGCCACGTACCGTGAACATTTCTTCGATCGCGATTTCAACGAGTACGTCCGAGCCGTGTCGGCCCAGTACGTCAGCGAGGACTATGCGGGTCAGATCGTGGCCGAGTCGTTCGCCCAGCCGGGGGCCACGCTGCCGATCGACAAGGCACTGCGAATCGACGCGCTGACAATGCTGGTAGACGACCCGGTAAAACGGGTCGACAATCACACGATGGCGGCCAGCCTGGAAGCCCGGGTGCCGTTTCTCGATCACGAGGTGGTCGAGTTCGCCGCCACAGTGCCGCCGGAATTGAAGATCGCCGAGGGTGGCAAGTACATTCTGAAAGAGGCAGCGCGGCGAGTGATCCCCGCCGAAGTGATCGACCGACCCAAGGGCTACTTCCCCGTGCCCGCACTAAAATACCTGCGTGGCGAGTTCCTCGAGATGGCCCGCGAGGCGCTCTCCACGCCGGCGGCGCGGCAGCGGGGATTGTTCAACCAGAAGTATCTCGACTGCCTGCTCGCGGACCCCGAGGCGCACATCACTCCCCTGCGCGGATCGAAGCTCTGGCAGGTGGCGCTTCTGGAACTGTGGCTGCAGGAACACCTGCCCACCTAGGAAGCCAAACGATGAGTCAATCCGTTTCGCAGGGCGCCGCCGTGGTCGAAGTGGGGTGGGGCCGATTGATTTTCGCCCACACGTTCACCGACCCCGACGGCGTGGCCCAGGTGCTGCTCGACGAGAAGCCCAGCAAGCGCGATATCGCGTTTTACGTCATCGATCCGCAGTTGGTGCTCAAGGTCGCTCCGCAAGACCTGTTCCTCGATCCGTCGAACACCTACCGGCTCGATCTGAAAAAGTGGAAGCCCGGCGCCGGCAAGGAGCTGCCGTTTCGCATCACGCCGCTGGAGCGGCCCGAGGATTTGGATCAGATCAATCAGATCTACGCGCGGGTGAAGATGGTGCCGATCGACGCCGACCTGGTCTGGAAAAACCGCGACAGCGAGAAGTTTCAATACTACGTGGCCCGGCCGCCCGATTCCGACGACATCATCGGTGTGGTGCTGGCCGTGGACCACGTGCGGTGCTTTGACGACCTGTTCAATAGCTGCAGCCTGTGGGCGCTGGCCGTCGACCCCCAGACGCAGTATCCGGGGGTGGGGATGGCCCTGGTGCGGCACGTGGCCGACACATTCGCCCGCCGGGGCCGGGCGCTGTTAGACCTCTCCGTGCTGGGAGAAAACGAGGCCGCCGCCTCGCTCTACGAGCACATGGGCTTCGTGCGCTCGGCGGTTTTCGCGGTCAAGCGCCGCAACCAGATCAACGAGCCGTTGTTCACGGCTCAGCACGCTCAGGAAGGCTACAACCCGTACGCCAAGATCCTGATCAACGAAGCGCTGCGGCGCGGGATTGCGGTCGAATCGCTCGACCCGGCGCGGGGCTACTTTCGGCTCTCGCAAGGCAATCGGCGCGTCACCTGCCGCGAATCGTTGACCGACCTGACCTCGGCCATCGCCATGAGCCGCTGCGCCGACAAGCAGCTCACGCTCGAACTGCTGGCCGCAACGGGACTGCGTGTCCCCGAGCAAATCGTCTACGCCGATCGCGAAAGCGCCGTAGAGTTTCTACAGAGGCACACGCGCGTCGTCGTCAAGCCCGCTCAGGGCGAACAGGGACAAGGCGTTTCGGTCGATCTGCGGACCGAGGAAGAGCTGTGGCCGGCCATCGAGGCCGCCCGGCATTTCTGCGACGTCGTGCTCCTGGAGCAATTCGTCGAGGGCCTGGACTTGCGCATCATCGTCATCCATCACGAGGTCGTGGCCGCCGCCGTGCGCAAGCCGGCCGAAATCATCGGCACGGGCCGCCACACGATTCGCGAGCTGATCGGTCGCGTCAGCCGTCGCCGCCAGGCGGCCACCGGCGGCGAGAGCCAGATCCCCCAGGATGAAGAAACCGAACGCTGCATCACCAGCGCCGGCTTCAGCTTCGACGACGTGCTGCCCGACGGCCAGGAGCTCCAGGTCCGTCGGGCGGCCAACCTGCACACCGGCGGCACCATTCACGACGTCACCGATCAGCTCCATCCCACGCTGAGGGACGCGGCCGTCGAGGCCGCAGGCGTGCTCGAGATCCCCGTCGTGGGCCTCGATTTCCTCGTGCCCTCGGTCGAACAAGACGAGTACGTGATTATCGAAGCCAACGAGCGGCCGGGGCTGGCCAACCACGAACCGCAACCCACGGCCGAACGCTTCATCGATTTGTTGTTCCCGCACACTGCGAAACCCACTTCTTAGTGAATCCGCCTCCATGTCGTATTCGCCCAAGAGCTACGAGATTGATTCGGACTACTTGCTCTCCAAGCTGCTCGAGCTGCTGAGTATTCATAGTCCGTCCGGCTATACCGACCCCATTGTGCGCAACGTGTGCGCGACGCTGGACGAACTCGGCATCGAGTACGAACTCACTCGGCGCGGCGCCATTCGGGCGACATTGCCAGGCACCAGCGGCAGCCCCGACCGGGCCGTCGTGGCGCATCTCGACACGCTGGGTGCGATGGTCAAGGAGCTCAAGAGCAACGGCCGGCTGGCACTCGTGCCGGTCGGCACGTGGTCGGCACGTTTCGCCGAAGGGGCGCGGGTGTCGATCTTCACCGACGACGGCATCTATCGCGGGCAGGTGCTGCCTTTGAAGGCCTCGGGCCACACCTACAACGAGGAGCTCGACACGCAGCCGATCCATTGGGACAACCTCGAGATCCGCGTCGACGAACGGGTCTATTCGCAACAGGACCTGATCCACAAGTGCGGCTTCAACGTCGGCGATTTCGTCGGATTCGACGCCGACGCCGAGACCTTTCCCAACGGCTTCATCAACGCGCGCCACCTGGACGACAAGGCCGGCGTGGCGTCGATCCTGGCCGCCGCCAAGTATCTGGTCGACAACAAGATTGAGTTGCCGGTCGACTTACACCTGCTGTTTACGATTTCTGAAGAGGTCGGGTCCGGGGCGTCGGCCATTTTGCACGGCGACGTGGCCGAAATGATCTCGGTCGACAACGGCACGGCCGCCCCTGGCCAGGCCAGCAGCGAATTCGGGGTGACGATCGCGATAGCCGATTCCACCGGCCCATTCGACTATCACCTGACGCATCACCTGATCTACCTCTGCCAGATCAACGAGCTTCCTTACTCGCGCGACATCTTCAAGTACTACCGCTGCGACAGCGCCTCGGCACTCGATGCGGGCAACGACATCCGCACGGCGCTCGTTACTTTCGGCGTCGACGGTTCGCACGGCTACGAGCGCACCAATCTCCACTCGCTCATGAGCGTGGCTCAGTTGCTCGTAGCCTACGCTACGCAGCGTCCGTTGTACGCGGCCCAGGTTCACTCGCTCAACTCGATCGACACGTTTCCCGAAACGCGCAAGACCGACGTCGACGGCGCCCGGCTGGTCGAACCCGACGGCATTCAGCAGGTGCCGCCGGAGCCCACCGGCCGCATCGAAGACCCGGGCCCTCCGGTCGAGCGCAAGCGGTCCGCGAGCAAGCCAAAGGCCGCCGACTCGAAGCGCGGGAACGGTAAGCAATGAGGCGCACCGGCTGGCTGGCCGCGGCCTCGTGCGCCGCGCTGCTTGCGCTTTCTGCGACGCAATCACGGGCGGCGGATCGACCGCCCAACGTCGTGCTGTTCTTCGTCGACAACCTGGGCAACGGCGATCTGGCATGTTTCGGTTCGACGCTACACCGCACGCCCCACATCGACCGGCTGGCGGCCGAGGGCACGAAGTTCACGAGTTTCTACGTGGCCAGCGGCGTCTGCACGCCCAGCCGCGCGGCGCTGTTGACCGGCTGCTATCCGCGCCGCGTCAACCTGCACGAAAGCGACACCGGAGGCCTGGTGCTGCGGCCCGTCTCGCCCAAGGGACTTCACCCCGACGAAACGACGCTGGCCGAAGTGCTCAAGAGCGCCGGCTATGCGACGGCCTGCATCGGCAAGTGGCACCTCGGCGATCAGCCGGGGCTGCTCCCCACGCGGCAGGGATTCGATACCTTTTTCGGCATCCCCTACAGCGATGACATGACCCGCGACAAGCGGCCCCACTCGTGGCCTCCCCTGCCGCTGTTGCGCGACGAGACGGTGATCGAAGCGCCGGTGGACCGCAACTACCTGGTCAAGCGCTGCACGGAGGAAGCCGTCGCGTTTATCGAGCAGCACCGCGAACAGCCGTTTTTCGTGTATCTGCCGCACACCATGCCCGGCTCGACGTCGCACCCGTTCTCCTCGCCGGCGTTTCGTGGAAAAAGCGCCAACGGAGCCTACGGCGACGCGGTGGAGGAGCTCGACTGGAGCACCGGGCGAGTCACCGACACGCTCGCGCGGCTTGGCTTGGCGGGCGACACGCTCGTGATCTGGACTTCCGACAACGGGGCGCCCAAGCGGAACCCGCCGCAAGGCAGTTGCGCCCCGTATCGCGGCAACGGATACGACACGTCGGAGGGCGCGATGCGGATGCCTTGCGTGATGCGGCTGCCGGGGAAGATACCCGCCGGGCGTGTCACCGACGTCGTGTGCACGACCATGGATTTGCTGCCCACGCTCGCGGCGCTAGCCGACGCCGAGTTGCCGAGCCGGCCCATCGACGGTCACGACATTCGCCCGTTGTTGTTCGGCAAGCCGGATGCCCGCTCTCCTTGGGACGAGCAAGGCTTCTGCTACTACCGGATGGGCCAGCTCCAGGCCGTGCGCAGCGGACCTTGGAAGCTGTACCTGCCGTTGGCCCCTGCCACGCAGGCGGGCGGTCGATCTGCTGATGCACGAGAGCTGGCACTATTCGACGTGCGTAACGACGTGCACGAAGACCATCAGGTGTCGGCCGAGCATCCCGACGTCGTCAAGCGCCTGCTCGGTCTTGCTGAGCAAACTCGGGAGGTGATCGGCGACGTCAATCACCCCGGCAGCGGCCAGCGCCGCGCCGGCTGGGTCGACGATCCGCAGCCGCTGGTAAAGGTGGAATAGACCGTTCGCGGCAAGCAGGAAGACGCACTTCGGCCGCGGCCCCGCTCACGGACTCGACGCCTACTTGCCGGCTTCTTGCTGTTCGGCGTCCAGTGGAATACGCAGCAGATCGTCCTCGAGCGTGGGTCTTTCGACCGCGACCACGACGGTGTCCTCCTCTGGCTCGACGAAGCCGCTGCGATTCGAGTCGGCGTACACCACCACGCGGCCGACGAGTTCTTCGAACGCCGGCTTGGAAATCGGCTCGCCGCGCGCCGTTCGCACGTAGAGGACAATCTCGCGGTTCTTGGGGGACGCGGAGCCTGCCCCGGATGGAACCACCGGTACGGCAATGGCACGGCGTCGGCTACTGTCGCTGGTGTGCCCAGCCGTGACGGCGAGCTTGACTCCTTCTCCCGGATACCAAGCAACCTGATGGCTGCGATACCCCACGAAGGCGATGTCGGCGATTCCGTCCCCGTTGAGATCACCTACGGCCATGTCGTCGATGTTGCGGCTCTCGCGGTTCATCGGCTCGTCCAGTAGCGTGAAGCGCCCCCGACCATCGTTCTCAAGAACGTTGATCAGTCTCTTCGTCTGAGCGCCAACGATCAGGTCGATGTCCCCGTCGGCATCCACGTCGCCCGCGCAAACGCTCACGGGTGCCACGTCGGCGGGCAGCGTCAATTGCGACGGCTGGAATCGTCCCTCGCCGCGGTTGGCGAAGAGCAACACTTCGCCTACATCAGTCGCCGGCACTGCGACGTCGACCATCCCATCGCGAGTAAAATCTGCAAGCACGGGCCGGCCGATTCTGCCCGGCTTCGCAATCATCGCGTGCTCGGTGGAGAAAACGGCCGCGCCGTCGTTTTCGTACCAGACGAGTTGTTCCCTCCGGCGCGAGGCGGCAACCAGGTCGAGATCGCCGTCGTGGTCCATGTCACCTGCAGCTAGCGCCTCGCTGCTGCCTGCATTGCGCGCGACGATCCTGCCGGCTCCCTCCAGGCTACCGGCATCATTCAAGATGATTCGGATTTCGTCGGTCTCGACGTCGGCCCAGATCACGTCATGCCGGCCGTCGCCGTCGAAGTCTGCAGCGACAAGCGCGTGAGGTGTCTTCGCGTTCGCGATGAAATTCGTGACGAAGTCGCGGCCGGCTCCCGAGTTGCGATACCAGTTGATCGCTCCGCTGGAACCTCCTGGAGCGGCCACATCGAGCCAGCCGTCCAAATCGAAATCGGCAACGGCAACATCCTCGGCCCGCCCCAAGTCCGAATCGACTTCGTGACGCACAAAGCTTCCCCGGCCGTCGTTCGCGTACCAGACGACCTGCCCTCGACGGACGTGGGCTGCGACGACGTCGAGATCGCCATCGTGGTCGATATCTGCCAGCTCGATCGCGTGGGCTCCGCGGGCGTCCTGATCGTCGATCACACGGAGTTCGCCGTAGACGGCTTGTCGCCGCACGGTCGCCGCCGATCGGAAGTGCACTACCCCCAACTCGTCGACAACGTTGGCCACGCGGATCGCGGGAATCTCAGCCTGGGTCGCCGCCGGGGCGGCCTCGAAAGCGACAAGAAACTCGGCATCGCCATGATCTGACGCGCGCGAAAGTGGCGACAGCCGGTTGACGTGCGCGCGACCGAGCCCAGGCGCAACGGGCGCGGCCTGCGTCGACCATTCGAGGATCTGGCCGAATCCAGACCGGTTCCTGGTGAGAGCCACGAGTCGGCGTTCGTCCGGACTTGCGACCATGGCGGTCGTATCAACAGCGTCGAACGCAAGCTGCGTGAGGAACTGTCCGGCGCGTAGATCCCACAGACTCACGGCCTTCTCGTGGGCATCGGCCACGGCGAGCACATCGTTTCCTGAGAGGAAAGCCATGCCGCGGATCTCGGCGGACGGTGAAGCGGTCAGCTCACGAACGGGACGGCCACTTCGAACATCCCACAAAGTGACGATGTTCGATTGCGCAACGACGAGCGTCCGACCATCCGACGACCAGGCCCCCGAGAAGCCTTTACCCAGTTCCTTCGACATCTCACCGGTCTGCACGTCGAACAAATAGGCCCGATCGGTGATGACGCCCAACTGAGTTCCATCGGGTGAAAACTGCATCCAGTCGATGCCAAGCTCCATTTTCCGCTGCAATCGCGCGTCTCCGGTTCGTGCATCGATCACGGCGAATGTGTAGTCGTCGCGCGCCACGGCGATCTCGTCGCCGCGGGGCGACCAGGCTATATGGAGTGCGGTGCCGGGCTCGGCGGTCGTCAGCAGCCGGCCTTCGCCCGTGGCCAAACTCCACACCACGATCCGGCCCTCGAAGTCGGACGCGGCGAGATGCGTGTTTTCCGGCGAAACGCTGAGACATCGAATATCGGACTCGCCGTCTTGGAGAACGCGTGTCAACTCGCGGCGGCGCACGTCCCAGATCTCGATGCGACCATCTCCCCGCCCTGCGGCCAGCTTCGCCCCGTCATGGGTGAAAGCCGCTGAACTCAAGCTCGAAAGCGTCGCGGGAAAACGCTCGTAGTCGTGGCCTACGGCATCGACGGGCCACAACATCACCGTATGGTCGGCACCGCCAGAGACTAGCCACTGCCCACCAGGCGACCAATCGACGCTCCAGACGCGGCCCCGATGTCCTAGCAGGCTGCGGGGCTTCGCCTTGAAATCGCCAAGGTCCCAAATCTGAATGACTCCGTCCTTGCCGGCCGAGGCCAGCGCAGGGTCCTGGGGAGAGAACGATACCGATTGAATCCACTCGCTGTGACCGCCGGCAAGCTCGGCGATTTGCACGGGTCCCCGCGGCGTCGCTTCCAGTATCCGCACGACCTGGCGTTCGCCGGCCACGGCCAACCAGTTCAATCGCTGCGAGAAGCTCCCACTGCGAAACCGCTCGTGATAAAACTCGGCGTCGCCAACGAGGATTCCGCCGGGCAGGTTGAACTGGTAGCTACGTCCGGACTCGTCGGCCGCCAACAATTTGTCGCCGTGGGCAAAGTCGACCGCCCGGACGACGTCGCGCACCGCATCACATTGCGTGACGAGCTCCCAGCTCTCCGTGTCCCAAATACGGACCGTGGCGTCCCGACCACCGCTGGCCAGCAAGGCGCCGTCGGGCGAGAAGGCGACACACAGCACGTCATCGCTGTGTTCGCGAAGCACCGCGACCATCTCGCCCGTGGCAACCCGCCAGATCCGGACCGTGCGATCCTCGCTGGCCGTTGCCAGGTGACGGCCATCGGGCGAGAAGGCAACGGCCATTACCTCGTCCGCGTGATCTTTGAGGACAAAACTGGCCTCGCGACTCTGCGCTTCCCACGAGCGGTCTGTTCCGTCTTTGCTCGCCGAAGCGATCACCGTTCCGTCGGGCGAAAAGGCGACGCTAAAAACCTCGTCCAGGTGCCCCGAGAGCTTTCTGACAGGCGGGTGGCTCTGCCGCCACAAGTAGTGCCAGGCAAACTCACGCATCTCCGGGACGCCGTCGTCTGGGATATGGCCACTCAGCAGTTCGACGGCCTGGTCGCGATTGCGGTTGCGCCACGCTTCGAACGCCAGGCGCACCTCGGCGGCATAGAGCATTTCGCCCTTGGCGACCGCCTCGCGCCCTGCTCGGTCGCGCTGTTTTTTTGTCTCGGCCAGCGCCCGCGAGAGCAGCGTGTTGTACGCGGCCACGATGCCCACGACCGCCACGACGCCGACCAACAGCGCGGCCGAAGTGAGCGCGGCCGTAGGGCGGCGCCGGCACCACATCCACAACCGCTCGACCACGCCCGGCGGACGCGCTTCGACCGGCTCGCCGGCCAGATACCGCTCGAGGTCGTCGCACACTTCCTGCGCGGTCGCGTACCGGCGTTCCTTCTGGCGCTCGAGACACTTCAGGCAAATCGCTTGCAGGTCGTCGGGCACGTCCGCGCGCAGCTTGCCGGGCGGAACGATCTCGGCAAACAGCAACTGCCGCAGCGTGTCGGCATCCGTCTCGCCGCAAAACGGCGGCCTGCCGGTCAGCATCTCGTAGAGCACCGCCCCGATCCCGTAGACGTCGGTGCGAACGTCGATCTCGCCGATGCGTCCGTCGGCCTGTTCCGGCGCCATGTAGGGAATCGTGCCGACCAGCGCGCCGGTGCGCGTCTGATCGCGGCCCTCGGGTCCCGATTCGATCAGCTTCGCCATCCCGAAATCGGCCAGCTTGGGCATCCACCCCGTGGCCGCCTCGGGCTCTTCGTCCACGGTGGTGGCCGGAACGAGCAGCACGTTGCTGGGCTTGATGTCGCGGTGCAGCACTCCCCGGCCATGCGCATGTTGAACTGCTTCGGCCAGTTGAGCCGTCCACCTCGCGGCCTGTTTCGGCCGCAGCGGCTCCGAATCGACGAGCCACTGCCTGAGCGTTGGCCCGGGACAGTACTCCGAGGCGATAAAGCAAATCGGCCCGACTTCCCCGACCTCAAACACGCTGACCACGTGGCGGTGGTTCAGCCGCGCGGCCGCCTCGGCTTCGCGCACGAAGCGGTCCCGACGCTCGTCGACCGCCAGCGAGTCGACGCGCGGCACCTTCAGCGCGACGTGGCGTCGCAGCCGCGGGTCGTGAGCCAGGAACACCACGCCCAGCCCACCGCGCCCGATCTCGCGGACGATGGCAAATCGGCCAATCTGGCGAGACGGATTCTCCTGGGTTTGCGGGTCCGTGTGCGTGTCGGCCTCGGAACTCGACGCGGAAGAGCCCGGACGCCAGCGATGGCGAACGCGGTGCAGTGCCTGCAAGCCGCGCATGGCGGTCCGCAGGCGTTCGGCGTTGATCGAGCCGTCCTCGGTTGCGGAGTCGTCGATCGGGGGCGTGGCGGCGGCGTCGCCGAGCTGCTCGTCGTAATGCGAGAGCAGGTCGGCCAGCAAGGCATCGTCGTCGCGGAATGCCTCTTCGTTCATCGCTCGTCTTCCAGCTCGCGCCCCAATCGCTCGACGGCCCGCACCCACAGCTTTCGCGCGGCATCGGCGGAGCGGCCCAGCTCTTCTCCGATTTCCGCGAAGCTGCGCCCTTCCCAATTTCGCAGGATGATCGCCCGGCGATGCGCTTCCGACATTCGATCGAGACACTCGCGCACGCGCCGCTCCTCCTCCCAGGCCGCGACTAGCGCGCTGGGCGTGTCATCCTCTCCGCGTAAGGCGGCCGCCATTTGATCCAGGTCGCGTTCCAGCGTTACTTCGCGATTGATGTCGCGAAGCTGCGTGCCGCGATAATGGCGCGCCGCGTTGCGCACGCGATTGATCAGAATTTGCGTCAGCCAGGCAAAAAACTCCCGTTCGGTCGTGCCGCGAAAAGCAGCAAAGTCGCGCTGCGCGTCGAGGCAGGTCTCCTGCACCAGATCCGAGGCGCCGGCCTTCTGCCGCAGCCCCGAATCGATCTCGCGGTTGGCCACCAACAACATGTATCCGCGCGACGCCTCGAGGATCCTCCCCAGGGCACTATTTGACCCGCCCCGGGCGTCGTTGAGCCACGCCTGGAGTTGATTGGAATCTTCGCTGGCGCTCGGCGACGCGGAGGATTTCATGCGGTTCGGTCTTCCAATCTACTGGGAACGTAATATCGGCCGTAACAGACGCCGCCGAGCCATTATGGACGGCGAGCATCGAGGTTCCAAATTTTTCCGGCATTCCGATTTTTGGCGTCCGGTATGGCCGTAGCTTGGTTCCTAAGCAGACGCTGAGCGATTCGTCGAGGCCGTTCGACTTGAACGGATCCCGTACGCCACAGCCGCTGGAAAGAAAGTCCAACTCACCAAACAGAAACAGCCCTCGTCAATCGCTGACGAAGGCTGTCAAAGAGTGGACCGGAAGGGAGTCGAACCCTCGACCTCTGCATTGCGAACGACGCCGAAACTCGGGCCATTTTTGGCACTTTTCCCGAGCACCAATGCAATTCTAGACCTCCACAAGCACATTGCAATCGCTTGCATTCGATTGCGTGCTTTTGCGGGCTTTTGCGGTATCGGTGGAATCGTAAAACGGTACATACCGTTTTGGCAACGCGGGTCGGTCAGACGTTCGATGTGGTCTTGGCCAGCACGGCCAAGACAGGGCCTATGCGGCCCTTGGAACGCTCGATGTTGCAGATGACCTGGATGCCGCTTGTCGGTGTCGGAACGCGGCAGCGGGCCCGTCTCGCGGTCGATGCGGCTGCGAGCGTGATCTAGAATCAATGCGACGTCGACGACAAAGTTGGTCCAACTTCGTGAAGTTGGACTGTCGGCGAACCACGGTCAGTCAATGTGACCGGCACGCATCGGCAACTGTCGCCAGCACACGAAAAAGCCCCAGCGAATTGACGGGGCTTGTGCTGTTTCAAGTTGTCGCACTCGTCACGCTGCGTTCTTTCGTTTTCGCCACCAACCGGCAATGCCGAAGCAGGCGAAGAGGCCAGCGAACACGATAAATGTGGAGGGTTCGGGGATAGCAGCATCCCTAACCAAGACACTTGCTATCGTAGTGCTAGAGCTTGGCGAAGCAGTATAGCTTTTGAGCAGCGTATATTGCAGGTGGGTTCGCCCTAAATCATCCCTGAACCAACCTCCAGTGAGTGGCGGATCATAGGCACGATAGTGTGCCCGGTATGAGGTGGTTGAATTGACTTCAACACCAGCAAACAGGTTGCCAATTCGACTAGATGTGTAAAGCCCGGAAGTGAAGTCGGGGTTGTCGAACGTCTCCCACAGCCACTGTGATCCATCGTGATTTGATATGTGGTAGCCCTCGTCTCCGGCGGGGGACAAGGATTGAAAGAATAAGGCCAACTCTCCTTCTGTCGCGTAACGCCAGCCATCCGCAATGAGGCCCCCCCAGCCTGCCTCAATGTCCGTCCGAGAAACACCGACCGTTTCATCCCAACTCAGCCATTCAAGGCCTTGCAAGTTGACCAATTTGCCGCCGTCGGTGTAGTGCGTTCCCGAAACGATCGCCCCATGAACATTGGGCAATGACCACAATGATGCCAACACTGCGGCAACCGCGATGTAGGAGATTCGCATCGGTTTCTCCGAAACAGTTTTCGATCTATCTGCACTCTATAGGCTGCCGCCCCGCGAATCCTTACAAAGTCTGCCACGGGATTCTCGGAAAACTCCTGCCCGACACTTCACTGCTGCGGAGTGACACACTTCGCGGACTTGGCGAAATTCCATTGAAACAGCGGTTGCAGCGGCCTACACGGCGAAGCTCTTCGTCGCACTGACGGAAGTATCTGCACCTCCGTACACTCTCCCTAGCGATCGCTTGCGGCTGGGGCACAGTCTCGGGGTCGATGCGTGCGAGCCGCTAGGGCAACTCAGTCCGCCTGATCCTCGTCGCCGCTCTCCGCCTCAGATCGCTCGATGGCCCGGCGAACAATCTCCATCAGGGCGGCACGTCGTTCCTCAGGCGTCGCCTCGAAGTGGCTCTTGGCCTCCTCGCGAGCGACCATCAGGCCCACAGCGACCGCGGACAGCGGCTTGCCAAGCGAGCGGTCGAGCACCTCGCGGATCGCGGCCATGTTGCCCCCCTTGGCCATCTCCAGGAGCTTCGCGATGATCGCACCAATGTCGTCCTCGGTGATCGCGTCCAGCATGGCGTGGCGGAGCCGCATCACCTGACGAGCAGCCGGATTGCCAGGCCCACCAGGGTTTCCGGCAGCAAATCGACCTCGTTGGTCTCTTCCGATCAGTCCGTTTCGTGACGGTGATGCCAATCCAGGATCCTCCACTGGCGACAAAGGGCCATAAGTTTGTGGATTTTATCGCGGCTCGAGAATATCGTCGAACGCGAACTCGCGATCACGAAATGAGTACGAACAGCAACCGCCTTGCGGCACTCAAGGGCCGCCGACGAAATTCGACAGACTTCAGGGACCTCGCCGGCGTGGAGAAACGACCTGCAGGAAGCCGGAGAGCGCACCTAAGCGCTGGCTGTTTGCGATGGCCCCATCCGCGGGGTATCTTCGAGGATGTCTGCCTGACACGTAGGGGGCGCGAAGCAGTGGCGAATCAGTGGTACTACCGCAGCAATACGGCCGAGCATGGACCTTTCACGCCGTCCCAGATGCGGCAGCTTGCGGCCGAGGGGATCATCCGGCCGGAGACCCGGGTGCGAAGGGGTACCGACAGCAAGTGGAGGAGTGCAAAGCGAGTTCAGGGACTCTTAACGCCAGCGAAGGTCGCGTCGCCACCACGACCACCCGCTCAACCTGCCAAAGTCGAGCCGGTCAACCATGAGAACAGCGGGGCCGAGTCAGAATCGCTGCCTCCTTCGATGGCGAAATCCAAGAGATTTACTGGCGTGACGATCATTTGTGCAGCAGCATTCGTCGTACTCTGCGTCCGTATAGTTCTCGAAGCGAATGCGCCCCAGCAAGTTCCGTTGGAACAGTCGGAAGCGGCACCACAGGAAGCTGTCCGCAACGAGCCTTGGCGATGGAGTGACATTGCTCCAAGAGCCGATCCCACGTCCACCGCTCCTGTTTTCATGATCCAGGAACATGTGGAAGATTACTTCGGCAAGTATCTGTATTTAGACAGGGTTTGGATTCACGAACCTAAGAAGCTCGAAGATGTCGGGAACCTTCCAGAGGGTTCGTGCCGTGTCCCGATCACGGACAACAGGGGCGACTACTTCATGAGTTTAATGTTCAGCAACAAATTTATGTTTATTTGCCCTAGCGAGCTTGCCGACCGTTGGCGACTAAATCAAAGGGCAGACGTAAAGATCAGAGGCAAGATCTTCTTTAGGGTTGGCAGGCTTGAACCAGGCAGAACTACCTCACTTGCCCCGCGCAAAGGCGTCGCATTCGTCTACAAGATTCAGACCTACAATCTAGCTGGCAACCCGCACTCAGAATACACCGCAGGTGGCATGAGGGACTTGCTGCAAGACCATCCATGAAACTTCGCGGTGCGTTCGCCACTGCGGCACCTGCCGGAGGACTACGCCTTGATTGGGTTCGACTGTCCTGAATGCGGGCGCCACATCCAGGTTGCTGAGCAACTAGCAGGTCGACGCGGGAAGTGCCCCGGCTGCGGCAAGCGAATCGTGGTACCGCCACGGTTAAGAGATGCTAGTAGCGAAATCATGCCGCGCAGCTGGCCACCTCCACGCCGATGATCGGCTCCCACTTGGCGAGCAGGCCGGGGATCTGGTCCCGCAATCGCTGCCGGTACCATCGCTGCAGCACCTCTTCCCGCTGCTGGCGATCGGCGTCGGGCCGCACCCGCAACTCCAGCGTCTTGCCGTTCCGCAGGGCGACCGCCGGCGGAGCGTTCTGCTCCATGACTTTGAGGCGGTAGCAGCGGCCCTGCACGAAATGGCTTTCGCCGCTGGTCATCTCCCGCTCGGACTGCCGGGCCTGCTGCTCGAGGAAGTCCTGCTGCTTTCGAATCCAGCCCAGCCGCGAGACCACCGCCAACCGCACGGTCTCGTCGCTGGTCCGCAGCGGCACGGCCACCCGCACGCGGCCCTTGGGCGGGTAGACGGCCAGGTGCAGGTTCTTGATGTCCTTGCGGACGACCTCCACCGGGATGCCGCTCACCTCGAGTTGCTTCCGTTCAGTAGTCACGCTGGGCCTTCACGATCTCGAAGATGTTTTCGACCAGCTCCTCGTCGTTCCCGAGCACCGACTTGATCGCTCCCTTCACCTCCCGCTCCTTGAACTTGTTCCCCCGCCAGTCGGCCTTCTTGATGTGCCGGATCGCCTTGTCGAGCTGCACCTCCGTCGCCTCGTCTTTTTCGAGGTTGTCGTACAAGGCCCGCTTGGCTGCGGTATTGATCTCGGCGGGATAGCTTGTCTGCGTCTCCGGCTTCTTCACCTGCCGGGTCAGCTCGACGATCTTGGCCAGATAGGCCTTGTAGTCGTCGGCCTTCTTCCTGCGGGCCAGAATGATTTCGTCCAGCAGGTGCGACATCCGCTCGTAGTACTTGGGGTTGACGGCCATCTCGTCGATGATGACTTTCCGCACGTTGTTCTCGATCGTCTCGGCCATCGCCTCCTGGCTCTGCTTCAGCCCTGTGGGCAGCTCGTCGAGGGCTTCCTCCCCACGCTCGACGATCAGCTCGACCAGGGTCATGTCGTCGAATGCCGAAACCTTCTCGCTCTCCTCGGCCCGGATATACGTGTCCAGCAGGTGCTCGTCCACAAGATTGGACCCGCTCCGCCCCTGGAATTGTGCCGGATCAATCGACAGCGAGTAGTTCGGATTGTGGGCTCCGGCAAGGCCATAAACCTTCACTAGGTATCGGCCTGCATCAAGGCCCTCCAGCGAGATTCGCTCGCCCGCGCGAGTGCTGGACGAACTGTGAACCAACACGCCGGCCGGGGTGAACAACTCGACGACCAGGTCACCCTGGCTCCGCAAGAAGTCGACTGACACGTGGGCGCCGCTGCCAGGTGTGCTCGTCACACGGAACTCGTACCAATCGGCCGCATCCTGCATTGCGAGGCCAGTGTGCCTGACCGCGGTTACCAAAGTGCCCAGGCAGGTCGCCTGCAGCATCGCTCTCATGAGTCGTGAGATCATCGGAAGAAACGAGGGAAGAACCCAATTCCGACAGGTCTCTTAGCTCCAGCGCCTTGCCATCCCGCAGGGCGGCCGGCGGCGCGTCCTGCTCGATGACTTTGAGGCGGTAGCAGCGGGTAGACGGCCAGTTGCATGTTCTTGATTAGGGGCTAGCCCTATCATTCGATGAGGGCGATTGCCGGCCGCCCAGTTGCTGGAAACGTCGTTTCTGTTGTTCGAACGACTTGCTGTCGAGGTGTGTTGCGCCTCCTGACGATTCAAATCGCATTCCGGTCAGTACCTCGGCCCAGGCTTCGAGGAGCTCAGGATCTCCCGGCATCGGTTGCGGCATCGCCCACACCCTGACCTTGCCGTCGAGGCAGGACGAGGCCACCGCATTCCCGTCCGGCCGAAACACAACCGAGGTGACGTGATGGGGATGCTCCCAGCGTGCGACCATGCGGCCCAGCGGCACACTCCACACCGTCACGGCCGCTTCACCGGGGGCAGTACGTTCCCAATCACCGGACGCCACGGCGACAAACTCGCCGTTCGGGCTGAACGCAACTCGCCATATATCGTGTGCGTGCTTGAGCGGACCGCTGATTCGCCTGACCGAGTCCAAGTCCCAGACGGAGACCGTCTTGTCGACGGCGACCGTGGCGATGCGTTTCCCGTCGCCGGAGAATGCCATCGCGTTGAGATCGACATGGCAGTCGAGGGATGGCTGCGCCGACTGGCCCGTGGTCGTGTCCCAGAATCGCACCAGTCCGTCCCAACACGGTGTGGCGACGACGGTGCCGTCCGGACTGAACGCGGGAACACCGCACTTGCGCGGATGCCGCATGAGTGGTCCCACTTTCTGTCCCGTCGCTAGATTCCAGAGTTGGGCGTCACTCGAATTCATCGTGGCGAGAAAACTGGCTCCCTGTGGATGGACGGCGACGTCGGCAGCAATCCCACCGACTTGAATGGCATCACTCAACGGTTTGCCGCTATCGGCGTCGAGTAACACACACGACGAATCACGGGCCCTGGTCACGGCAAGCATGCTCGATCCGGCGGGGTTGAACGCCGCGGGACTAGTCTTGCCACGCGAAGCCGTAAATGTGTTCAAGAGTTTGCCGTTTTTGCAATCCCAAGTCTTCACCACACTCGCATCCCAGATCGGAACCTTGGGAACAGCACTCGAAGCCGTGATCAACCGCGAAGCGTCGGCGCTAAACGCGACGAGCACCGTGCTCGATTTGTGGTCAAGTGTCAGCAAAGGCTCCGGCGGTGCGGGGAGGTGGAGTTTCCAGACGACAGTTCGGCCATCGGCGAGGGTTAACAGCCGCTCGTCGCCGATGAAGGCCGCATTTCGCACATAGCGAAGGTGCGGGATCGGACCGCCGATCTGTGAGCCCGACTCGGCATCCAACAGTTTTGCCAGACCGTCGCGAGATGCCGTCAAGAGAAGAGTTCCGTCCCGGTTGTAGGAAACATCGCAGATCCAGTCCCGGTGTGCCACTGTGTTCCGCAGCTCCTTCCCGCTGCTCACGTCCCAGAAACGGACGACTCCGCCGCGGTCGCCTGTCGCGAAGACGTTGGCCCGTGGACTCACCGCAATCTTGTCAATCTCATGCGGGGTTTCAAATGTCACCCCCTCGGGTTCGTCGGCAGTGGCATTCCAAAGGCTGACTCGGCATTTCAGATTCCCGCCATCGGCGCAGAGGATCGAATTGCCGTCGCTGGTGAAGGCGACATCCAGCACCCATCCGCCGCCGTGATAAGCAGGTCCGTAAAGCTCGTGTCCGGAACTGGCATCCCATAGTCTTGTCGAGCCGCTGCTGTCTCCGGTCACGAGGTAGGCGCTATTGGGGGAAAACGCGGCGGCCTCCACGCGACCGCGATGTTTCAGTGCCGCGCCGATCGGCGTTCGCGTGGCAACGTCCCAGATTCTGGCGGTTCCGTCGATGCTGGTTGTCGCAAGCTTGGTTCCGTCCGGTGAGAAGACGGCGTCGTTCATTTCGTCGCGATACTTTTCCGACAACTGCTCGACCTTGTCAGGCGATACCAGATAAATCGATCCGTCGGTGAATCCGATCGCGATCAAGCTCCCATCGGGAGAGACTCCGCCGGTGCTCATACCATACTTGAAGTCATAGATGGCCTGCGGGCGCGCGAAGACCTGATCAGATAAGCTACCGATCTTCATCCGCACGAGCCGGCGCATATGAGGTGGCATGTCGTGTTCTCCGCGCAGGCTGCGGACTAGCCACAGTAGCCCAGCGGAAACATCACCTTCTTCGGCGAGGTCCATTCCACGATGCACCTGGTTTTCGGCGAGGCGAAACTCAGCCATGCTGCGTGCCCGATCGGTATCGCGCCGCAGGCCTTGCTCACGCAGATAGGCTGTGGTCGTGACACCCGCCAGCGTGGCGAGGAGCAGGACAACGACACTCGCGACGGTGGCAACTGCCCGGTTGCGACGGCACCATCGCCAGCCGAGTTGGAGTTTGCCGATAGGCCGGGCCAGAATGGGCTCGCCTTGCCGGAACCGATCCAGTTCTTCGGCAACTTCGAGCGCGGTTTGATATCGTCCCGCAGGCGCCTTCTCAAGGCACTTAAGCGCGATCGTTTCGAGATCCCTCGGCACGCTGGCATTGAGCTTGCGGGGACTGGGCGGCTCATCGTGGATCACCTGGAAGAACAGCATCCGCGCGTTGCCGCGAAAGGGGAGCTCGCCGGTTAGCAGTTGGAAGAGGATGACTCCCAAGGAGTACACGTCGCTGCGGCCGTCGGCGGTGTGGGCTTCTCCCCGCGCCTGTTCAGGCGACATGTACGCCGGCGTGCCAAGTACCTGGCCGTCCACCGTCATCGTTACTTCACCTGCCATGCGCCGGGCCAGCCCGAAATCGGTCAAGTGCGGTTCGCCGTTCAGGTCGAGCAACACGTTGGCAGGCTTCAGGTCGCGATGAACGACCCCTTGCTCATGCGCATGATGCAAGGCAACGGCGATCTTGCTGCACAACTCGGCGGCTTCCCTGTTGGTCGGTTGCTGCGCCGTAAGCCAGTCGTGCAAGCCGATCCCGTCCACGTAGTCGCTGACCAGGAACAGGCGGCCGTCCTCACGGCCGACTTCGTGGACGCAGACGATGTTTGGGTGGCGCAGTTGGGCAGCGGCGCGCGCCTCGCGTATGAATTTTTCGGTTTCTTCGGCATCCATCGCTTCCCGCCGCGGGAGCTTGATCGCCACAAACCGATCGAGCTCCCGATCTCGCGCCTTCCAAACGGTTCCAAACCCTCCCGCCCCCAGGGGAGTCAGAAGTTCAAAACGCCCCAGCGACGAGAGCACAGGCGCTGTCGCTAGCGTCTCGCTCACCAGGCTGAAGTGGCTGCCGCAGGAACCGCACGTCAGGTCCGTGAGTGAAGTATCGACCGCGACCTCCATCGGCGAATGGCAACTCGGGCAGCGCACCGCCAGGCGTCCAGAATCGTCGGGCGTCCCGTCCGCCGCGCCGGACTCTGTGGCATCGTCGCTCCAGGCGACCGCTTTCTCTCCGGCAAACTGAATGCGTCGCAAGCGCGATAGCTCAATCACCAGCGATTGAGCGTGGTCTGGGAACTCGGCGAGCACTTCCGCGTCGGATAAGTGTTCGCCAGCGGTTCGGCGACGCACCACCTGCTCTAGGATCAGCCGCAGGTGAGCCCGGCCGTCTTCGTTCGATCGGTTGAGTTCTTCGCGCATACGACTACCACGCCCCCTTACGCGGCGGGCCTCAACGGCTACTCAACCACGCGGACGCACTGCCCAACAGGGACTTCAGATTCTCCCTGGCACGACGCAACAGCTCGCGGACGGCACCGGACGAACGACCCAGTCTCTCCGCGATCTCGCTCGTATCGAGATGTTCGAAGTAGTGTGCAGTGACGGCATCGCGTTGCTCCGGCTTGAGGCCGGCAATGCAAACCTGAATCGCCTGCCGCGCCTCTTCGTGGCGGGCTGGACGATCGGGTGGGTCGGAATCGGTGAAAATCCACTCGAGCACGCTGTCGAGCATCTCGCTCGACGGACGATGAACGTCCACCCGGCGTCGCCGACCGCTTCGCTTGAGCCGCTGATAGCGGCGTACGGTGTCAATGATGCGATTCTCTGCCACTCGGCGAAGCCAAGCCTTGAAGCTGCTACCCTCTCGACTCGCGTACGAACCGATCCCGCGATGGACGTCGACCAGCACCTCTTGGATCAGGTCGTCCACTTCCAACTGGGCGGCGAGTTCTTTCGTGAACCGGGCGCGAACGGTCGTTTCGATCGTCTCATAATGCATGAGCAGCAGACCCTGCAACGCCGCCCGGTCTCCGGCGACGGCTTTTGCGACCAGTTCCTCCTCATCAGCAGGGGACTTCATGGGTCTCGTCCTCGCTAGAGTGGCGTGACTCGCCACCAATACACAATCTCGGGCGGATTCGCCTTGCACGGCAGAACAGGACGAATTGGTCGTCTTCTTTTCGCCTTGTCCGTGTGTTGTCAGGTCAGATGACGTTTACACCTTTTAGGGCGTTCACACCCCGCAAGTCGCCGCCGTCGCATAGTACAGCGAGGACGTAGCTTATGCAATTCTTCGCCGTTGCAACTCCGCATCCGCGATGGCGCAAATTGCCTTTTTGCTGGGATTGGCGTCAGTTAAGTGCAACTTCCACCGTCGAGCAGGCTCAGCGGCATCGGTTGCCGCGGGGCAACCGTCCCGGAGCCCGTCCGGGTATTCGCTGGACGCCTTAGCCCTGCTCGGCCTGCTTTGGTCAGGCCGCCGCTCTCGACGACTGCGTGAGAGGTAACGCTAAGCAATCGTAGCGATCAACTCCGGGGCTCTCGCCCCGACGCCGCGCTGGCGATTCTGAGTTGCAATCACGCGCCATTCTGCCGGCCGTCGAGTGCTGACTCACGCTCTCATGCGCGGTCATGTGCCGTCGGTTCGCCGTTCGCATGAGGAATCCATCAATGAATGATCTCAAACCGTCCGCGTTTGTGTTCATGTTCTTTGTGTTGTGCTGGGTCGTTCCCCGTAATGGATTGGCCGTCACGATCCCGACGGTTCCGGTCGGCAACCCCGGCAATCTGCCTGACACGACGGGATACGGCTCGGTCAGTTACCACTACCGCATCGGCACGACTGAGGTGACCAACACGCAGTACGCTGAGTTCCTGAATGCCAAGGCCGCGAGCGATCCGCTGGGTCTGTACAGTACGTACATGTACAGCGATCGCCGGGGTGGAATCACGCGCACGGGCTCGGACAGCAGCTACACCTACACCACCAAGACGAACATGGACAACAAGCCGGTGAACTATGTGTCCTGGTACGACGCCATCCGCTTTGCCAATTGGCTGCACAACGGCCAGGGCTCGGGCGACACCGAAACCGGGGCGTACACGCTCTTGGGCGGCACGCCGGTACCGAGCAATGGCGACAGCATTACGCGCAACGCGGGCGCAACCTGGTTCCTGCCGAGCGAGGATGAGTGGTACAAGGCGGCCTACCATCAGCTTGCTGCACAGGGCGGCGACGTGGATGACTATTGGCTCTATCCGACCGCCAGCAACACGGCTCCCACGGCCGAGGCTCCTGCGGGAGGCAGCAATTCGGCGAACTACAACTACGCTCTTGATGCTTTCACAGACGGAGGTGCCTACACGGGTTCAGACAGCTTCTACGGGACGTTCGACCAAGGCGGCAACGTCTGGGAATGGAACGAAGCGCTCATCAACGGGTCGTTTCGGGGCTGGCGGGGTAGTTCGATCGACAACATCGCACACTGGTTACAGGCCTCGAACCGGGGCTGGGGCGGTCCGAATTTCCAGTTTGGCTACTCTGTCGGGTTCCGCGTGGCAACGGTCCCTGAGCCGTCCGCCTATGTGCTGGGTGCTTTCGCCCTGTTCGGCCTGCTTGCGTTTGGCCGCGGCACTCGACGACCGCGTGAGAGGTAGCTCGGGACAAACCGGCGGCTCTCACCCGGGACGCTACGTGAGGAATCCATCGATGAATAATCTCCGCCGATCCGCGTTGGTGTTCATGTTCTGTGTGTTGTGCTGGGCCGCTTCCAACGGATTGGCCGTCACGATCCCGACGGTTCCGGTCGGCAACCCCGGCAATCTGCCTGACACGACGGGATACGGCTCGGTCAGTTACCACTACCGCATCGGCACGACTGAGGTGACCAACACGCAGTACGCTGAGTTCCTGAATGCCAAGGCCGCCAGCGACCCGCTGGAGCTTTTCAGCAGGGGCATGGAGATAGCTTTCTGGGGTGGGATCACGCGCAGCGGCTCCGACGGCAACTACACGTATGCGACCAAGGCGAACATGGGGAACAAGCCGGTGAAATCTGTGAGCTGGTACGACGCAATTCGCTTCGCCAACTGGCTGCACAATGGTCAGGGCTCGGGCGACACCGAAACCGGGGCGTACACGCTTTTGGGCGGCACGCCAGTGCCCAGCAACGGCGACAGCATTACGCGCAACGCGGGCGCGACCTGGTTCCTGCCGAGCCGGGACGAATGGTATAAGGCGGCCTATCATCAGCCGGCTTTGCAAGGAGGCGACGTGGATGACTATTGGCTGTATCCGACGGCCAGCAACACCGTTCCCATACCGGCCACGGCCGACAGTGTGGGCAACATCAGCAATCCGGGAGCGAACGTCGCCAACTATGACAGAGGTACTGACTGGAACGGTTCCTTTTTTGGCAATGTGACGACGGTGGGCAGCGCGGGGCCCTTCAGCGACAGCTTTTACGGCACAGCGGACCAAGGCGGCAACTTGGTTGAATGGAACGAAGCGCTCATGAGCGGGTCGCGGGGCTTCGGGGGCGGTTCGTTCTTCAGCACTGGCGCGCTCGGCTTGCAGTCCTCGTCCCAGGACTTCGGCAACCCGACGGAAGAGTACGCCAATGTTGGTTTCCGCGTGGCAAGCGTCCCCGAGCCGTCCGCCTATTTGCTTGGCGCTTTCGCCCTGTTCGGCTTGCTTGCGTTTGGGCGCGGCGCTCGCCGACTGCGTGAGAGGTAGCTCGGGGCAATCATAGCGATCAATCCTGAGGCCGTTGTCCCGGACACCACGTGAGCAATCTATCGATGGATGACCTCCGTCGATCCGCGTTGGCGTTGAGGGTTTGTGTGTTGTGCTGCGCCGCGTCCCGTAGTGGGCTGGCCATCACGATTCAGACGGTTCCGGTCGGCAATTCCGGAAACGTGCCTGACACAACAAGCTACGGGTCGGTCAGCTACGGCCGCCAGCGATCCGCTGGGCCTCTACAGCACCAACATGGGCAGCGATATCCGTAGCGGGATCACGCAGAGCGGCTCCGCAACAAACGAACTCGGCACCTCCCGTGTGGAATTTGGCGGGCTTCTTGCCTCATCCCAATTTTTTCCGTGTGTTGCCGGTCTAGATGGCGTTTGAACCTTGTAGGCCTCGTTGCCTCGGCGGAAGAACTGTCGGTACGTCGCATGGCACCGCACGGCCGTAGCGCCGGTAATTTTTCGCCGCTGCACCTCGGTGATCCGCTGTCGGCAGTTAGGTGGTTTCCGCACACTTTCTATGTCATGGTGGTGATGATGTTGACCCATTCCTCGTCAGGCGCGCTTCTTCTACTAGCCGCAATCGGGGCCGGAATGTGGCTAATGGTCAACGCCACTGCCCTTCGGAGCCCGGCAAGCACAAAGCGCCATTGCCGCGGCGGTTGGAACTCAATCCACGGAAGCGGCTGCTGCGGACGCGTCGAAACGCTAGAAGATCGCCATTTGCTGAGCGCTGTGCCGTCCGGGACGGAATTTCGAGTCAACTCGTATACCAGTTTCCATCAGAGCGATCTCAGCCTGGCGACGGACGCCGACGGCGACTTTGTCGTTGTTTGGGCTAGCGAAGGCCAAGACGCCAGTGGATACGGAGTCTACGCTCAAAGATATAGCGCCTCGGGCGCGGCCCAGGGCGAAGAGTTTCAGGTGAATTCCTACACGACGGGGGCGCAGCGGCTACCCTTTGTGGCATTGGACGCGGATGGCGACTTCGTCGTCGCTTGGACCAGCGACGGTCAGGACGGCAGTAGCTATGGGATCTACGCCCGCCGATACAACGCCTCGGGAGTGGCCCAGGGCGGCGAATTTCAAGTCAATTCCGTCACCGACGGTCCCCAGGTACTCTCAACCGTGGCGATGGACCCGAACGGGAATTTTGTGGTCGCCTGGATGGGCGATGACGGCGACAGCTTTGGCATCTTTGCCCAACGGTACGACGCCTTGGGCACTCCTCAAGGCGGCGAGTTCCAGGTCAACTCTTCGACGGCCGGCCAGCAGGCATCGCAAGCTATCGCGATGGATGCCGACGGCGACTTCGTCGTGGTCTGGGACAGCGACGGTCAGGACGGGAGCAGCTACGGCGTCTACGGTCAACGGTACAATGCGTCCGGTGTAGCCCAGGGTAGCGAGTTTCAAGTCAATTCCTATACCATTGACTCACAGGGTCGTCCCAAGGTGGCAACCAATCCCTACTCCTTTTTTTTCCTGTTATGGTCAGACTCCTGCCAGGCTTTCGCTATCATTTCCTAAAGTTTTAGCGCGTCCGGCTCGCCCCTGGGAGGCGAGTTTCAAGTCACCTCCTACACGACGTTCACTCCAGACGTGGCGACCAACGCTAATGGCGACTTCGTCGTCACCTGGATGCGTTACGACCAGGACGGCGACGACCTAGGCATCTTCGCTCAGCAGTACGACGCATCGGGTGAGGCCCAGAGCGGCGTGTTTCAAGTCAACTCCTACACGACGGGATCACAAAGTCAACCCAAGGTGGCGATGGACTCCGACGGTGATTTCGTCGTTGCTTGGAAAAGCTTTGGCCAGGACGGTAGTGGTTACGGAATCTACGCTCAACGCTATGCAAGCGGGCAGGCCTCAGTTGTCGGCCGCCAGCTCTTTTACAACGCATCGAAGTTCGACGGCTTCACCGCCGACATCGTCGGCGTCAGCGACGATATGGCCATCGCGCCTGACAAGAGCGCCTACCTGCCCGGCAGCGGTCCGTCGACGTTCGACAATATCAGCAGCTACACGCGCGGCATCAACGGCATCATGATCGACATCATGGGACCGGTCGGCACGCTCACCGTCGACGACTTCACCTTCAAGGTCAGCACGCAGGTCGGGGCCAACAACACCCCCAGCACCTGGGCGACCGCTCCGGCCCCCACCGGCTTCAGCGTGCGGCCGGGCGTTGGCGCCAGCGGTTCGGACCGCGTCGAAATCGTCTGGGCCAGCAACGCCATCGAGAACCAGTGGCTGGAAGTCATCGTCGAAGGCAACGACACCGTCGGCGGCAACAACACGAACACGGGCCTGGCCGAAAGCGATATCTTCTTCTTCGGCAACCGCATCGGCGACAGCGGCTCGGGCACCGCGACCCTGGCAATTACCAGCGCCACCGACGAAATTGCCGCCCGCAACAATCCGGGTTTTGGCGTGTCGATCACCAACCTGTACGACTACGACCGCAGTGGTCTGGTCAGCGCGGTGGACCAGATCGCCGCCCGCAACAACGTTGGCGTGCTGACGAAGATCAACATCACCGATCCGCCGGCGGCTCCACTGCTGGCCGAAAATAGCACTTCGGCCATAGCCTGGTCTCTGACGCTGGAACCTGACGTGAAAGCCGTGGAACCGGCCGCAAGGGGTGTGGTCGATTCCGAGCATTTCGGCGGCGGAGAGTTCGCCAAGCCGGCGGCGGATCCCAGACGTCTGCGAAGTGCCCCGGCTTTGGATTATGCCGATGCAGTCTTCGCCACGGATTCAGACGGCGAGCCTATCGACTGGCTGCTGGACGACAACGATTCGCTGCTCGACGACCTCATCTAGGTCCAGGTGTTGCACCCGTGTAAGAATGCGAGGCCCTCGGTAAACTCACAATCTCCCTCACCGTGGTGCCGCACTCACCCTGGTTGGGCATTTCTTCTTCCTTCGCAACACCAACCGGCCCGGCTGCACAGCGGCACCTTACGTGGATGCAGCCGATCGATCAACAATCAGAGATCAAAGCCAACACCGCCCTTCGAATCGCTGTTGGCAGCGAAGGCCAGGCCGCCACGATTCTGGCCAAATCGGGATCAAGTGCGCCGGATTTTGCGCCGCCTGTTTGCGAATGGGCCGTTTTTTCTGCAGAATCCTAGGGCTGTTCGAGTCCTGCCGGGGGCTTGGGTCCGAATGGAACCCATTTCGAGAAGCGGCGCTTCAGGACCGCTACCTCGGCGCACACCAACCTGATGCGCGTGCGCCAGCGAGGGCCCTTCGTGGCGCGACGCGACGCTTTTCTCTAGTCGCCGCGGTGTCCGAAATAAGGTGTTTGCGTGCAATCTCCACCGCGAATGTCAATTGGACAATCGGCGCGTCGGCGTGAAGTTCTACGGGGCAGGTGTTGAGCTCAGCCGGCTGGTACTCTAGCTTGTGCACGCTATTCGCTGGATAGTACTTGGGGAGGCGACGTCGGCCGTGGGGCAAGGGCATTCGGCGGCCGGGCGCTCAGTCGAAATGCGAAAAAGCCAGTGCCGCGTCGTTTTTTCCTTGACGTGCGACCCGAGAGACGGGTATTTTGCTGGGGCTCAAGCACAAGTCCACTGGGATATACGAACAGGAGAACGCTAGTGCAAACCGACCAACGCCAGCAGCGCCATTGAAGCGGCCGTATCCGCCGTTGTTCGGCATTGCCGAATGACAGCGCATACGGCTTTTTCAATTTGGGGTGCATGCAAACGCCCACGGCACTTCAACAATCCCTGGCAGCCGGGAAGACAACTTGGGGAATGCGACCATGATCATAGCGTTGCGAATCTTCTTGGTCCTGTTAGTAATAGGCATGGTGGCCCACTCCTCGTTTGGCACGCCGTTTGTCTACGACTGGTCGACCGCCGCCGCCCCGTTCAACCTCGACAACGATACGGTTCCTCTCGACAACAACGACGGCTGGATCAACTTCGCCGGTCTGGGAAACGGCAGCGACGACTTTGTGCTCAACACGTTGCCGCCTCCCTTGTTTTCCGGAAATTACTTTTCCGGCGGCACCAGCGGTCCACCGGGAAGTTTCGGCGACGACTTGTACTACCGCCCGAACGACGGCTCGTTCAGCTTTGCGATTCCGGCCAACGCGGCCACGGTCTCAATGTCGATGCTGCTGCGTGCCAACAATGGCAACGGGACCATTCGCGTAGGGATCATTCAGGGCAATCCGTCGGCCGGTGGCGCCAGTGCGCTGAACTTCGGGCTCTTCGGCATCAATGCCTGGGGGCTACGCGATGAACTGGGCGTTTACACCTCGTCAGGAACGGGAGCCGCCGCGCTGACCGACACCACGCTGCGCACGTATCGGGCCACCGCCACCCTCGACATGACGAACGCCGGCACCGCAACGCCCACGTCTTTGGTCGTCGAGAATCTGACCAGTGGCGGATCGGAAGTGATCTTCAGCAATCAACCGATCAAACTGACAGCCAGCGGCGCCGTGCCGGACCGCACTGATCCTTCACTTTGGGGCGCGATGTACATGCGGGTTAACGGAGCGCCGGTCGACGACCTGACCATTTCCTTTACGGTCGTGCCCGAGCCCTCGGCGTTTGCTCTTGGCCTGATTGCGCTTGGCGTGCTGGGCTACTTCACCCGCCGCAGACGCTAGGCAGCACGACAATCGGCATCGCTACGATTGCCATCTGACGCCGACGGAGGCCCTTATATCGCCGGCAACATTGATTGGCGCGCGAGTTGTTTCGAAGAGCGTTCCATCCGGGGAGCTTTCCGGTTTGCGGAATTCCCCGCCGACCCAGGGGTTAAACGAGAGCGCCGAGAGTGAGAGCTCCCGGCGTTTCGCCTTTTCCGCGTTTCTGGCAACGACTTGCGGCGCATCGATTCGCGGTGAGAGTTCCGCGGCGCTCGCACATGGCCGCTCCCGGCCCGCCCTCTCGCACAAACTCTCTCGCTCTCTTCTCGGTGATGACTATTGGGTTAACGACGTGGTTGGATTCGGGGGCGAAATTCAGAGCAACGAATCACGAACTGTTCGTTTGCTGCCTCGATCCTGCGAACGTGAAGGCATTGGGTATCGACAGGACACCGTCGCGACCAATCACAAGAAGGCGGGAGCCCGTGGGGTTTGTGTGCAATTGAATTAGGCGACATAATGCGAGATTACGAAACGACTTGAACAGCAGCGAAGCGGCCGGGCGAAAGCAAAGCAAATGTACGATCTTCCGATCAACTGGGACATAAACTTTCGAGCCAACCTTTGACTATGGCCCGAGCCAGTCCCAAACATCGCGGCGCTTATCGGGCTTCAAGGGCAAACGTACGAGGAGTCTGCGTTCATTGCTCATTTTCACAGCGGGACGTCGGGGAAAGCGCCAACCGACACACGAGCAGTGCGGATCGCGACCTTCAATACCACCAATGGGCGCGCCTACATGGGGATATTCATCGAATGGTTGCCGCCCGAACTCGAAGCGGCGCTGCCGGTACGGGCTGCCGATCGATATCAAACCTCGGCCGGGGAAGTGACGGCAATCATGCCAACGGGAGTCAATGGACCGTGGCCGGCACCGAAGTTCAGGCCCGACACAACGGACCTGTTCCAAGATGGCGTTTCGATGTCCGAGTTGCCGGTGCTGACGCTTGCCGATGGCACCAAGATTTTGACCGGCCTGCATTACCTCGACCACATCGATGGCCACGTCGAACTGCGTGGCTTTGTTGTCCCTGAGCCGTCCACGCTCGCACTTGCTTCTGGAGCGATCCTCTGTTTGTCGGTTGCGGCTGCTACTCGTTGGCGAAGAGTTGCCGCGTTTGGATGTCGCGAGCGATGGTTCCGACCTGCCCACTAGGTCACTCTCTTGTCCACGAGCTAGACGATGGCGAGCCGAATCTATTTGCTGGGCACTGACGCGAAGCTGAAACCCATGGATCAGGCGGCCTACGAGTCGGAGAGGCTGTTGCAGGAGCTGCTCGCCAGCTATTCCGATTTGCTGGCCGGCGAGCAGATCAACAGCGATGAGCCTAGGCGTTGGATCTTCGTCGCCCGTGAGATGGGGGTGGCTGGGGAGGTGGATGGGGAGCGTCGCTGGTCCCTGGACCATCTGTTCCTGGACCAGGATGCGGTGCCGACGCTGGTTGAGATCAAACGCAGCACCGATACCCGGATCCGCCGCGAGGTCGTGGGCCAGATGCTCGACTATGCGGCCAACGCGGTCGCTTACTGGCCCGTCGAGCAGATTCAGGCCAAGTTTGAGGCTCGTTGCCAGGCGGACGGCACGGACCCTGAGGATGAGCTTGCCTCACTGGTCGAGGACGAAGCCGAGGTCGACGACTTCTGGCAACGCGTGAAGACGAATCTGCAGGCCGGTCGGATCCGGATGGTTTTTGTGGCCGATGCGATCCCGGCCGAGCTGCGGCGAATTATCGAGTTCCTGAATAGCCAGATGGACCCTGCCGAGGTGCTGGCCATCGAGGTGAAGCAGTACATCGGCGAGGGTGTCAAGACGCTGGTCCCGCGAGTGCTGGGCCAGACGGAAACGGCCCGGCAGAAGAAGTCTCCCTCAGCGGTCCGGCAGAGCGTGGCCGAGGAGGTCTTCTTGCAGCAATTCGAAGCCCAGCGGCCGCCTGCGGAACTGAAGGTGGCTCGCAAGCTGATCGCTTGGGCCACCGAGCATGGCCTTCGCACCGCGTACCGGGAAGGCCAACGTGGCACGGCGTTCATTCCCGTCGTGGCCGGTGCCTCGCGGGAGCACTATCCCTTCTCGCTCCGCACCAATGGCAAGATCCACGTGCAGCTCCGCTGGCTCAAGACGGCACCGCCCTTTAACGACCAGAGCAAGCGAGAGCAGCTCCTCCAGCGGCTCAGCACGATCCCGGGCATCAAGATGACCGACAACGCCCTGGACGGCTTCCCCAGCATCCCCGTGGCCAGCCTCATCGACCCGCAGGCGATGCAGAGATTCACCTCGGCCCTCGACTACATCGTCAACGAGATCCGCCAGCGTGGCTGACGGTGGCTGGCGTGTGCCTCCGCACCCCAGAATCATCGGTCGGGCAACTCACGCACTGCAGAGTGAGTTGAGACTGAGCACGAGCATCAGGTGAGCGGCTCACTTCTCTCGTTTGCCGAGAGTGATGCCGGTGCCACGTCCCGGCTTGGTCGTGTCGATCCAGCGTCGACGCTGCTCGGTTTTCTCTGAACCACCGGATTCACTCGTGGTACTGTCGGCCTGAGCTTTCGCGACTTCCTGACTTTTCTCGGAAGCATCGTTACCTGTCATTTTCGCGACTCCTTTTTGCGATGTTTCAACAATTCGGAACAGCGATGGACCGGCCGTCTCGCCCGCCGGGCACCCCGCCCCGCCCTTCGAATAGGAAGGGGCTCCGGCTGAATTGGTTCGCTGTTCGGCCATGGGCGATTTACGGCAGCTGGTATTCGCACCCGGAGCCAAACTTCGTGCCCAAGTCATTTACCCAGGTTCTTTGGCGACGAGATGGTCGGGGTGGCCTGCAGAGAGAGGAAGGCAACAACGTTCCCGATGGTCGCTCGACCATGGATTAGGCGGGTTTGAGCTGTAAACATTCTCACTAAGCTTGCTTGTGATGCTTCACGTCGCGGCCGGCAAGGGCCCCGAAAAAAACTGCGAACCACCGGAGCCTTGGTCCAGATCCGAGCCGACGCAAGGGCGTCGAGCGGCTGTTGGTCTGACCGCTAGGTTCAGCTGGTCGGCCAGTGGTGGCCGTCACCGGCAACCGTGATAGCATCCTGGGATTGTAGGTCACCAGAGCGTTCGCGAGGCCTTGCTCACCTTCTTCCGGCAATGCTCCTCGTGTTTTTCGAACATGACTCCAGCTGCGGAGCTAGTCGTGATGTTGGCGTACATCTCCCGACCGAGATGGTCCCCAATGCCGTTGACCAACTCGAGCCCAAGCCCTTGAATTCGCTCCCGGTTTTCGATCCAGACGACGCAATCGCCCTGGGCTGCACACTCGGCGAGGATCCGATACTCGTAGTTACTCCCATCGTCTCGGTTGCGTTCGTAGCCGACGTAGAGCGTCCAGCCGTCGTCTTCGTACTCGAGATCAGTGCAAAAGACGATCATGCGTTCTGTTCGAAAGGCTGGCTTCATCAGAAAATACCTCGTTAGGGTCCAAAATGTGGGCCGTTGCCGGCGGGTATGGGAACAAGCCTCGCGCGCCTAGCGGTCACTCGCCCCTCCAATCGGTCGTCTAGCGATAGCGACGTCGATCGCTCGCCCAGAAGCCAGCCGCTATCGGGCCGATGGTTCCTGTCACCTCTCAGCGGACTTGACTACTGTCCGGATCACCTGAAAGCGGTTGTCCGTACCAAACAGGGAATTCAATGGTCTGTCCACAGCGACGGCAATCACGCCGGACTGACTGCCCGTTGTGGATCGGCACGTCGATCCATCTGGTCGAACCGCATTGACACGCCCCTGCGGGCCGCCCTGCGCGAAACCGTCGGCTCTCGGCATGTCGACGCCTCTCGTCTCGCCCACGCAGTCGTGCGACGAGCTCGAGGATCTGAAGCGACTTTGTCGGCGGGTCGCACTTCATGCACCGCCAGTTGCCGGCCATAGTTTGCCAGAGTTCTAGGGTGCCGCAGGTCGGACACGGGTCGATCTCATCTGGGTCGATGGAATCTCTTGGCCAGCCATCTGGGCCAAACGCGTCAGGAGCGGGTTTCTCGCCATTAGGCTCATCATTGGCCCATCGCACCTGAGCCGCCCTCAGGGTTTGTATCACATCGAGCGGGAACGACGGGTTGTCTTCGAGACGATCGATGGCCGCTTGCCAGACCGCCGCCGCGTCGTTCCGGTTGATGTGGCGTGCGTCGGGGGCAGGCCGCAGCATGGTCAACAACTCGGCCTTCTGGGCATCCAGTCGGGCCAACAGGTCGGGCGTCATCGCCGACCTGGGAGAATATCGTAGCCGGTCGCCAACGACTTCAACTCGGACGCCCAGCAGGCTCAGGTCTTTGAGCAGGTCGGTCGCGCTCATACGTACTCCCACTCGCTCTCGGCTTGCGATTCAGTGGCGTCAACGGTGTCAACGTCAACGGTATTGCTGTTTTCGCCGGCCAACGCACGATTACCGTTGACAGCTGACGGCGTTGACAGGCGAAATCGCCGCGTCGGCTGGCCTCGGCGGCCAGAGGGCGTTTGCTCCCAATGCCCCCACCCATCTCTTACCAGCTGTTCCAGGGCCGCTTCCGCCTCGCCGGGTTCGCGCAGCCAACGACAGCCCATTCGCACGTCGCGGGGCGTCGCTGATCCACCCTTGCGTTCAAGCCATTCGACAAGCCGGCGTTGCTCGCGGTCCTCCTCCGATTCGCCCAAGAGGGCGTACACCCGCCGCGCTTCTCCCTTGAACCACGTGGCCAGCACGATGCCGGCCTCCATGCTGACCTCGTCGACAACGTCGGCGCTGGCCAAGGTTGGATCGTCCGCCGCCCAGCGGGCGACGTGAACCACCAGCGCCAGCCGGGCCGCATACTCCTCCAGCTTCGACCATGCGGCCGACAAGTCGCCTGCGAGATCGACTTGTTCTTGGGCGTGGTTGTTGTAGTAGGCCTTCCAGGCGGCCTTGGCTTCGGGCGTCAAGCCAATCACGACGGGGCGCGGCTCGCCGTCGTCCCCGGTCGTAGGCTGCAGATCGCACAGTCGTTCGATCAGCCGTTTGATTTCTGTTTCCGCCTTCGGGTCAATGTCGGCTTCGGTCCATCGCTTCGCCTTGCGCGGGGGGCAAGCCACCAGCAACCGCGCCGCCAAGCCAGATTCCCGATGCTCGGTTCCCAAAGCGCGATGCAGAATCGCCGGCTGGATCCCCCCGCACACACAAACGGCTGCTTGCGGTACGAAGATGGTTCGCGGGTGACCTGTCTTGCGGTCCACGATGATGCTTTCGCCGTTGTGCATCGACAGCCAATGGGCCGCGTCCGCGCCTCCTTTGCCTCCGGCATAGCGGTCGAAGGAGCCGATCCAGCCGGCCAGTTCATCGCGGGCCAAGAGCAAACCGCGCGGGTTCGCGAGCAATATCGGGGCCAGGGCTTCCACCGTCGTGTCGCTCACGATGCAACGCTCGGCTTGGGGGGCGTCCGGCTTTTCGGGCGGATCTTCGGCTGTTTTCTTGTCCCGCTTCCACTCAGCCAGCTTCTTTTCGTAGTGAGCCAGGTCGATCTCGTACTGGTGCGCTTCTTCTTCGTAGCGCGCCAACGCCTTTCGCTGCCGTTCACGAATCGGTCGCATCGCCAGCTTGAAAGCGGGCGTCTTCGCTGTGCCGCTCTCGCCCACAATAGCCGTCCACAAGATCGCCGGCACGGTCCAGCCACGTTTCAATTGGATGCGCCGTGTGTTGCCAATCGCCGCTGCAATCGTGGTCAGCGTCGGCAAGGCCACGTAGGACGGGTCGCACCCGATTGCCTTCGCCCCGTCAGACACAAAGCTGCGGAACGGTTCAGGTAGCGCATGGACAGGAAACGGCTCGAAGCGTTCAGGAACCGCAGGCGGCAGTGAGTTAAACGGCTCGGCCTCGTTTGCCAGAGCTTCTACGATCTGCCGCAGTTCGGCAGCGTCGGTCCCCTCGCGTGCCGCCACGAAGTCGGCCGCGTCGCCGCGGTCGGGCAGGTCTGGTAATCCGACCACTTTGACCACCGGGGCCGCGGTCAGCTTGCCCAGGATGCCCGCTACGGTGTCGGCATACTTCCGGCCGGCGGGATCGTTGTCGGGCAGGACGATGACTTCCTTGCCCTCCAAAGGTTCCCAGTCGGTCTTGTCGGCGGACTGCGCCCCATGGGCCGAAGTGGTCGCGGTGAGGCCGATAGACCGCAGCGCGTCGGCCGCTTTCTCGCCTTCGCAAACGTAGACGCGATTCGCGCCGGCCAGATCTGGCAAGCCGTACAATGGGCGAGGCTCAGGCATCCCGCCAATTTGCCAGCCCTCGCCGTGAAGCCTTACGGGGCGAATCTCCTTTCCGCCGTCCGGCAGTTCCCAGCGGACCACGACGCCGACCGGCTCATTCTTGGCGTTGTGGTACGTCCACAACTTCGACATCGGTCCATGCCGTTTCTCGAGTTCCTTAATTGCAGCATCGGGCGTCGCGAACGTCTTGCCTGCCGGCTTGGACGTCAACGGTATTGGCGTTTTCTTCGCCGTCTGGCCATTACCGTTGACGTTGACACCGTTGTCAGCATTGGGCATCAGGTCCGCCAAGCTCAGGCCGAGCGCCTCGCAGATCGCTTTCGGCTCGCAGCCGGCGTGGCAATGAACGAGCGCCCTGCCGTCATCGCCCTCTTTGATAGAAAGGCTCGGCTTCGTGTCGTCGTGTGTAGGACAGCAAGCGGACCAGCCGTTTGCAACGGGTTTGGCGTCCGGCAGCTGTTCCAGCAGAAGCTCAACGGGTCTCACTGGTCACCCCTTTCGCTGCTACAGCTTGCGGGCACAGCCAGATTTGCAGGTCGGCCACGGAGTGCAGCACGGTTTGCCGCTTAACATGACAATGCGAAGACAGGGAATAGTGCAGCGCGGGGCAGTGCCGGTCGAACTGCACCTCGGTGATTGGGGTGTTGCGTCGGCTTCCTCGCACGCTTCGAGGGCGTTGCGTCACCAGCTCCTGCTCATTGAAGAAGTCCACCTGGCGGTCGGTGCGGAACGTTGTGCGTTTGAGTGTTTTGCCGCCGGACAAACCTTGCTTTATCGTGCCGCCGCCCGACCGCTGTTTCTTACCTTTTGGCCCCGCTTCGTTGCGGGCTTTCGGTGATGGTGTAAGATGCTTCTGCATTTCAGTATTTGCCATCGGCCAGCTTTCCTTGCATGGGGCTGGCCTTTGGCATTTCTAGAGTTCTTTGTTTGCTCTCGACGAAGATGAGCCGTGGTCCGCTGGCGTTGCCGCCGCCGCCGAAATCCTCCTGGACATCAGATGCCGGCCTCCTCGAGCTCGTCCTCCGCCCGAAGAATGGCACGTCGGCGGGCTGCTGGTGTCCGAATCTTGACGACGCCCGCACCCCCGCTCTGCTCCGCGAACCGCTGCAGGGCTTCAACGCTGGTGTACGGCTTGCCGCCGATCATGAGGCTCTCCAGACGGCGACCGCGGACGCCCTTAGTCCGCCATCGCCAGAGAGCACAGAGAGAGGGTCGGCCGGGCAATAGTGCCGCGGCCTGCGGCATCGTGATCAGATGCTCAGTTGAGATATCGATTGCCATCGTGAATGCTCGCAAACGGAGGCATGTGAGTGCTACTCCATGCGAGGATGGCAAATCGTCTCGCGGTCAGTCGAATGCTTGACCGCCATTTTTCTCAGCCTCCAGCCACTTCTTGTAGGCCCGCTTCAAAGTGCTGAGACTGGCAACCCCTTTCTTCTCTAGCGATTTGCAAGCTGGCTGCAGTTTCATGCCGCCTGCCACAAGCTCGTGAATCTCTTGGGCCACTTGTTCTCTCTGCTCATCCGTGAGCACTTGGCTGGTTTTGCCAGCGTTCCTGCCCTGCTGCGACCACTTCTTACCTCGCTTCGCGGCTGGCTCGTGCGGTAAAACACGCAGCTGCTCACAAAGCCGTCCGAGCCGCATCGCATGAAGTGCCACGTCGACTCCACCTGCATAGACGTGCTCGAGAGCACGCAGGGCGGCAATTGCCCTGACGACTTGGCCGGGTGGCTTCAGCTCGAAGGCATACCATCTAGGGCCGCCGCCGACATCGACGAACGTCGCGTACTGCTCGCCCATCCGGACTGCGATGACCTCGTTGTGCAGCCCCTGCTCGTGCCAGAATAGTCCCCGCTTGGCATTGTCATACGCAACTTCGTCCAAAGACTCTTCGGGCCGATTGGTAGGCCTCAAGAACGGCTCGGCGATCTCTGCCGCAAACCGGCGGGCAATCTCCAGCGCACGCTCGGTTTCCTCTTTGGGCGTGGGAGACTTGAGGTCTGGGTCGTCCGCGGACAAGCGTTCGGTGCGAATGTTGTCGACAAAGCCGTGCTTGTAGATCCCGCCATCGCGAGTCTTGATTCTCAGCACTTGCACATCGATTTTCTGCGGCTTCTTGCTTCCCATTTCAAAAGAATCCTCTACTACTCAGCCTACCGTCAGGGCGAACGGGCCCACCCCCAGTCCACGTCAAACGGTCCTTGATTGTTTGAAGAAACTCCGCGATCAACTTCTCTCTCAAGACTCGCCCGCGAAGCCGGTCAATAAAACTATTCGAGTAGCGATTGACATGGCCAAGTGCCAGAGCTTATTTGATCAGTCACTGGATCGCTCAGCCTCGTAGCCGAGGCGTCGCTCGACTCGGTAAGCCAATAGGCAGCCGACGTCGACCTCGGTCGCCCGCTGGCTGACCACAGGAGCCCTCGACGGAATCCATGGAACTCAAGCAGGTTAAGTTCATTCGGACTCCTGGCAGCGTGCTGCTGCAGTCTCAACGCCTGAATGGAAGTTGGTCGCGACGTGGAGCCCGTGGTCGGCTCAAAAAATTCAACCTACCTCTAGTGCGACTCTTAGGCCGAGTTCCCGATCACGCTCGGCGTAGATCTGCGTCACGTCGGCCGTCGAGTGCCCCAGGGCGACCTGTGCTGCCTCCAGGCCGAACTGCCGCCGGATGCTGGTGGCGGCCGTGTGTCGCAACCGATTCGGCGACCAGTGCGGCACGCCGGCCTTGTCGCATGCTCGGGCGATGGCCCGGCGATAGGTGTCTTTGCCATAGCGTCCGGACGGAACTCGCATTGGTTTGGGTTTACTGCGATCGACTTGGCTCGGTGGAACCTTGCTCGTTCGTGCTGCCCGCATGGCGACCTTCCGCTGTTTCTCAGATTCACGAGGGGAGAAGCAGTGCGACGTCGCCGGCCGCAGCAGATAGGGCGTCAGGATCTCCTGGGCCCGCGGGCCGATGAAGATCACGCGGTCTCGCCCATGATGCTCGGTCTTGTGCGAGGCGGGCCGGTAGGTCCACACGTCGCCACTGCGGTCCACGTCGCACGGCCGCAGCGAGCAGACCTCCCCCGGCCGGCAGCCGGTGAGCCGCTGCAACCGCACCATGTCAGCCACGACCGTCGGCAGATGCGGCAGCGTGGCCTCGACGACGTCGTCCTCGACGGGGAGCACTGGAGCGGTCTCGCGGGCTTCGCTACGGCCGATCTTGAGGCCTGGCACCGCGTCGAGAGCGTGGATGACGGATGGCGGCACCAGTTCTTGGGACACGCCCCATCGAAAGACCCGTTTGATGGCCGCGATGCGGTCGTTGACGGTCCGGCGAGCCAAGCCCGCGACGGGCTTTCCCTTTGCGTCGACGTAGCCGCGGGAAAGGTGCCCCTGGAGGGCCTGCAGAGCGAGAGGGCCGAAGTCGCGGACTAGTTCGCGGCCGTAGAATTGCCGTAGCGGCCGAATCGCGTAGTCGAGGCTGGCCACAGTGCTGGTCAGCTTGCCGTTCTTGCGATAGTACGCTCGGGCATGCCGGCGATACGCGGCCAGCAGCTCGACGACGGTTAGTCCCTCGGTGCCGCATGTCTGGGACAGCCGCCGACCGTTGGCGAGCCATTCACCAATCAGGCGTTCGTATACCGCCTTGGACGCTGTCGATTTCCAGCGCCCGAGGTAGAAGTCACGTCCATCGAGCGTGACGACGGCCTGTCCCGAGGCCCGGTGGTGGCGATACTTCGGCGTGACGTTTCGCAGTTTCGGCATGGTGCAAACCCTCCACGAGTCGCAAAACGGTATGTACCGTTTTGTGGCACTCGGAAAAGGCCGCACCGCCGACCACCGGCGGGTAACTTAAAGACAAGTTTCGGCGGGACTTCGAACTGAGTGGACCGGAAGGGAGTCGAACCCTCGACCTCTGCATTGCGAACGCAGCGCTCTCCCAACTGAGCTACCGGCCCGGTGAGGCCGCCGTTGTGGGGCGGCGTCTGGGGGACTAAGCATTGTAAAAGTAGGCTGCGGGACTGTCCAGGTCGAGCCAGACGGGGGATCGCTGCCCGGCGAGGCGGCGGGCACCTACAATAGAGCGGTGCATCTGCTACAATCCCCGGCTCGCTCATGGCCTCGTTGCGCTCTGTCACGATTGTCGGTGTTGGCTTGATCGGTGGCTCGATCGGGCTCGGTGTGCGCGCTCGCGGCCTGGCCGCCAAGGTGGTGGGCTACGGCTCGCGCCCCGCGACGCTGGAAGCCGCCCTCAAGCTCGGTGCAGTCGACGAAGTGGCCGCCGATCCGGCTGCCGCAGTGGCCGAAGCCGAATTGGTCGTCGTCTGCGCTCCGGTCGATCACATCGCCAAACGCGTGCAGCAACTAGCGCCGCTCTGCCAGCCCGGGACGCTATTGACCGACGCCGGCAGCACCAAGGCGCAAATCGTTCGCGAGTTGGAGGCCGCCGCCGCAGGCTGGAATCCGGACGTGCGCTTCGTCGGCAGCCACCCCTTGGCCGGCAACGAGAAGCGCGGCCCGCAGCACGCGAGCGCCGATCTATTCGCCGGCCGCGTGGTGGTCGTCACGCCCACGACGCAAACCCGCCCCGACGACCGTCGCAAGCTGGAGACGTTCTGGAGCGAGCTGGGAGCCAGGGTGGTGGAAATGCCGCCCGAGGAACACGATGCGGCGTTGGCCGTTACCAGCCACCTGCCGCACCTGGTGGCTGCCGCGCTCGCCGGCTCGACACCCGAGGAATTTGTCCAGCTCACCGCGGGCGGCTGGCAAGACTCGACCCGCATCGCGGCGGGCGACCCTTCGCTGTGGCGGCAGATCCTGCTGGCCAATCGCGACAACCTGCTGGCGGCGCTGGCCCGGTTTGCGGACCTCGCCGCCGAGTACCGCCAGGCGCTCGAGGGGTCCGACGCCGCGCAGCTTGAGCACCTGCTGGCCGAAGCCAAGCGCATCCGCGACGCGTGCGATGCGCGCTTGTAGCGTTCGAGCCGAGCGTCATCCTTGCCCCGCGGCGATCGAACTGGCAGCTCCGCTCAGATAGGCGAAATCCGCGGAGTCGAGGGGAAGCATCAATGGGAAAGTGCCTGAATGTCCTCCATGATCGCCAGGGCGGAGGCGGTTTTTTGATCGCAGCCGAGGTGGCGCCGAGCGGCGGTTTCGCGCCATTGCTGCGTAGGCTCGACGCGGCCGAAGCGGTAGCGAACACGGTCCAGCCGGGGCGTTTCGTGCAACATGTCGCGGTCCTTCGAGACCGGCATCGTGCAGCCGTCGATGTGGCCCAGCAGCATGAACTCGAAATGCTTGAGATAGCTGTCGGTCTCCTCGATGGCCTCGGCCGTCGAAGCGTCGCCGGGACGCAACCGGGTGGCGGAAGGGAACAGCGCGAACGCATAGCCTCGATGGCGCAGGTCGTGAATCACGCGGTGCGCCGCGATGTTGAGTTGGTGGGCCTGATGCAGCTCCTCCTCGGTGTGCTCGGCGTGCAGCCACGAACGCGGACTGACCAACACGTGGTTGCACGCCTGTACCAGCGTCCACGTGCGGCCGACGTCTTCGTAGAGCTTGCGGCCGGCGATCCAGATCAACTGCTCGAACAGTTCCCCCTGTCCCGCATCCGCCAGCAGCGTGCACAACGTCGGCACGTCGAGATTCGAACGATGATTCAAGCACAGCATGCAGGCGTGGCCGTCTCGAGCGCGCTTGATCAGCGCTTCGAGATGTTCGCCGCCCTCGATGCCGCTGCCGGGCAGCAACAGCCGACGGCAGACCTCGGCCAGATAGGGCTGAATGTTCGTCGTGGCCCACGTCAGCACGTGGTCCGGCGTGGTGTCCGGGGCCCGGGACGGAAACGCGCGGGCGATGGCCGCGAGTTGCGGGGCAAAGACCGTGCTGAAATCGCCCGCCGGGAGCGGTGCCCTGTTTTCTTCGTACATGGTACGCCACAGATCCATGCATACGGGCCACGGAGCCAAGGCGTGTATTCTACGAACCCCCGCCGCACGGCACGAACGGCAGGAAGCTGCCACGGCGCTGCACGCGGCGTCCCATTGAAAACCGGGATACCATTCCGTATTCTGCGTCTTGAAGGACGATCAACCCGCGGGGGCGCGCATCCCGAATGCTTTGGGAAATTGACATTCATCCGCGGTCCAGCGAGGACAGCCGGGCCGCCACGGCCCTCATTCAGGCGGCTGCCGAGTTGGGCTTCGCCCGCGGGCCGCGCGTCGCCGCCGCAACGGGTTATCTCGTACAGGGTTCGCTCGATCGCGACCAGGTCGAGCGGATTGCCGGCGAGCTGCTCGTCGACAGCGTCGTCGAGCGGTCCGTGCTGGGCCAGGCCGGCGAAGACGTGCTGACCGACCCCGAATCGGCCGGCTGCGACCCGTCGGCCGAGTGGCAGGTGGTGCACGTCCTGCCCAAGCCGGGCGTAATGGACCCGGTGGCCCAAAGCACGCTGGCGGCCATCGCCGACATGAATCTCCAGGCCGACGCGGTGCGCACGCTGCGGAAGTACTGGATCGCCGATCTCTCCGACGACGAGCTGGCCACGCTCTGCAACAAGGCGCTGGCCAACGACGCCATCGAGCAGGTCGTGCTCGGGCCCCTCGAGTTCGATCGCCTCGAACTCGGCTCGCCCTACCAGTTCGAGCTGCAGACCGTGCCGCTGGCCTCGCTCGACGACGACGGCCTGCGGCGGCTCAGCCGCGAGGGACAGCTCTACCTGTCGCTGGTCGAGATGCAGACGATTCAGAACCACTTCCGCGAGTTGGGCCGCGACCCCACTGACGCCGAGCTGGAAACGATCGCCCAGACCTGGAGCGAGCACTGCAGCCACAAGACCCTGGCCGGGCGCATCGCCTATCGCGGGCCCGACGGTGAGCGGCGGTTCGAGAACATGCTCAAGGAGACGATCTTTGCCGCCACGCACGAAATTCGTGGGCAACTCGGCGACGACGACTGGTGCGTCAGCGTGTTCGCCGACAACGCGGGCATCGTTCGCTTCGACGAGCACAACAACGTCGTGTTCAAGGTCGAAACGCACAATCACCCCTCGGCGCTTGAGCCCTACGGCGGCGCCAACACCGGCGTGGGCGGCGTCATCCGCGATCCGCTTGGCACCGGGATGGGGGCCAAGCCGATCTGCAACACCGACGTGTTCTGCTTCGCCCCGCCTGAGACCCCGGTGCACGCCGTGCCGACCGGCGCTTTGCATCCCAAGCGCGTGATGCGGGGCGTCGTCTCCGGCGTGCGCGACTACGGCAACCGGATGGGCATTCCCACCGTTAACGGCGCGATCTACTTCGACCCACGCTACCTCGGCAATCCGTTGGTCTACTGCGGCAACGTGGGGCTCATTCCCCGCGACAAGTCGTCGAAGGAGCCGCAGCCGGGCGACTACATCGTGGCCCTCGGCGGACGCACCGGCCGCGACGGCATCCACGGCGCCACGTTCAGCTCGGCCGAGCTGACCCACGAAAGCGAAAGCCTCTCAGGCGGTGCCGTGCAAATTGGCAATGCCATCACCGAGAAGATGCTGCTCGACGTGGTGCTGGCCGCCCGCGACCAGGGGTTGTATCACGCCATCACCGATTGCGGCGCCGGCGGGTTCTCGAGCGCCGTGGGCGAAATGGGCGAAAAGATCGGCGCCGAAGTGTGGCTCGACCGCGCCCCGCTCAAGTACGAAGGCCTCTCCTACACCGAAATCTGGATCTCCGAGGCCCAGGAGCGGATGGTGCTGGCCGTCGGGCCCGACCAGTGGGAGGCCTTCGCGGCGCTCTCTGCCAGCGAAGGCGTCGAGGCCACGGTGATCGGACGCTTCGTGCCCACCGGGCGGCTGCAGCTCAAGTACGGCGAGGACCAGGTGGCCGACCTCTCGATGGCCTTCCTGCACGACGGGCGCCCGCCGGTGGTGCGCGATGCGGTGTACGCTCCGCCGGCCGCCGCGCCCTTGAAGATCACGGCCGAGGCCGCCGCCAACCCGACCGAAACGCTGACCAAGATCCTCGGATCGCTCAACGTCGCCAGCAAGCACTGGGTCATTCGCCAGTACGACCACGAAGTCCAAGGCGGCAGCGTCATCAAGCCGCTGGTGGGCGCCCAGAACGACGGGCCCAGCGATGCGGCCGTCGTGCGACCCGTGCTCTCCTCGCATCGCGGCATCGCCGTATCCTGCGGCATGAACCCCCACTACGGCGACTTCGACACCTATCACATGGCCTGCAGCGCCGTCGACGAAGCGGTGCGCAACTGCGTGGCCGTGGGAGCCGACCCGGACCGGATTGCCATCCTCGACAACTTCTGCTGGGGCAACACTGATCGCACCGAAACGCTCGGCTCGCTGGTGCGGGCGGCGCTAGCGTGCCACGATCTGGCCGTGGCGCTGGGCACGCCGTTCATCAGCGGCAAGGATAGCCTCAACAATGAATTCCGCTATGTCGATGCCGACGGCCAGTCGCGCTCGATCAGCATTCCCCCGTCGCTGCTAATCAGCGCCCTGGGCCAGATCGACGACGTGGCCCGGGCCGTGACGATGGACCTGAAGGAAGTGGGCAACCGCCTCTACATCGTCGGCGAGACGTTCGAGGAGTTGGGCGGATCGCACTTTGCCGCCGTGCATCGTCTCGACGGGGGCGAAGTTCCCAAGGTCGACCCGGCCAGGGCCAAGCGCACCTTCGCAAAGCTGCACGCCGCGATGACCGAGGGTCTAGTTCGCTCGTGCCACGACCTGAGCGAGGGAGGTCTGGCGGTCGCCCTGGCCGAGATGGCATTCGCCGGCGGGCTGGGAGCGGCGGTCGAATTGACGAACGTGCCGCACGCCGCCCTGGCCGATCAGCACGAGGCGGCCGTGCTGCTGTTTGCCGAATCGAACACCCGGTTCCTCTGCGAGGTGGCGCCCGAGCACGCTGCCCGGTTCGAGGAGCTGCTGTCGGACGTTCCCTTGGGAAACTTGGGCGAAGTCACGGCGCTTCAGGACCTGCAAGTGACGCACGACGGCCATCCGGTGATCGTCGTCGACTTGGAGCGTTTGAAAGCCGCCTGGCAGGCGCCATTGGATTGGAACTGAGTTTTTCGCGAGACGCGCGACGGCGCACGAACCCGCAAACGGCAACAACCCTACGTCAGAGCAACCCGCAAACCGCCATGGCCCAGCCACGCGTCCTCGTCCTGCGATCGCCCGGCACGAACTGCGACCTGGAGACGGTCTACGCCTTCGAGCGGGCCGGAGCCGTGGCCGAGCGGATGCACGTGCGCCGGGTGCTCGAGTCGCCGGGACAACTGGCCGGCTACCAGATCCTCTGCGTACCGGGTGGATTCAGCTACGGCGACGACATTGCCGCGGGCCGCATTCTGGCCAACCAATTGCGGCATCATCTGTTCGACCACCTGCGAAGCTTCCACGCCGAAGGGAAGCTCATCCTGGGCATTTGCAACGGCTTTCAGGTGTTGCTCAAGAGCGGCCTGCTGTTGCCGGTCGACCCGGGCGGCGCGATTCCGGCCACGCTCACCTGGAACACGTTGGGCAGGTTCGAAGATCGCTGGGTGCCGCTGGTCACCGCCGGCGAGAAGTCGCCGTTCTTCGCAGGCATCGACACGATGTACCTGCCGGTGGCGCACGCCGAGGGCAGGTTCGTGACGCGGGACGCCCGCGTGTTCGAGCAGTTGGCCACGGCCGGCCAACTGGTGCTGCGCTACGGGGCGCGCCCCCCGCAAGGCGTCGAGCTCGAGCCACGCACGGCGTACCCGGACAATCCCAACGGATCGTCCGGAGACGTGGCCGGTTTGTGCGACGCCTCGGGGCGCGTATGCGGACTGATGCCGCATCCCGAGCGGTATATCGATCCGACGCAGCATCCGCGCTGGACCCGTCAGCCGGCTCGAGCAGCCGGCGACGGATTGCGCGTCTTTCAGAACGCCGTGAGTTACTTCGCTTAGCCGTCCGTTGCACGAGGCAAACGGTTCCTGTGGCTACTGGCAGCAAGGCACCGGGGAACTGACCACCGGCGACGCCACCGTGGTGGTGATCCCATCGCCGCCGCAGGGATCGCAGCAGGATTGCGGGCAGCAGGGCTGCGGGCAACACGGCAACTGGGCGGCCACCGGTGTAGGCTGCCGCCGGCCGAACATCGACGTCGGTCGCCAGCAGTTGTTGTGGAAGCAGCCGGACGTTCCGGCCGTTGCCACCGCCAATACCGACAAATACAGAAGTTTGCGCATCGTTCTCTCTCCGGGCAGGAAAAAGGGGTAGGTTGCTTGCCCCGCGCCGTCATGGCGCGCGAGCGGTGGGCAATGGAACCATACCCCGCGGCCGATGATGTGCAAACGCAACGCGCTGCATTTCGGCAACACCGCCGGGGCGAACGAAACGCCTGCGACGGCCATGCCGGTCGTACCGGCGACGCAGACGCTAGGGGGGCGGCAAACTTCGCGGGGAGAATGGACGCATCGCGCAGTGCAGTGTCCGCGCATCACGCATCTGCACGAAGACCACGGAGGGATAAAAAGCTGGTGCCATGCTCACGCCCCGCGTGAGCATGCAGCGGCGCCGGCCTCGATCGCGCATGCTCAAGACGAGCGTGAGCATGGCCCCCAACATATGGTTCACTGCCGTGACGAAACGCGCGCGACTCCCTAGAAAATCCCGGCGCCGAATCCGCCCCGTTTCGAGCCCTGCTGCTCGGGACGCACGTGCGGTCCGGGCTGGCCGCTTTGCTTCGCCGCGGGGGCCCGGTGCGGAGTGCGCGGCTGCGGCTCGGCGGGCTGCACCTGGGTGGTCCGCGCCGTGGCCGGACGCGCCGGCGAGGTGGTCTCCGCGTCGGCATGGTCGTAGTCGTCGTAGGTGGACCGATAGCCGGGCACCTTGGCGCGATCCAACTCCAACTGAAACTCGTGAATCACCCGGTCCTGAATCATCTCGCGGCAGGCCGAGTTGATCGGGTGCGCGATATCAGCGTAAAGCTTCGCGCGGCCGTCCTCGTCCTTGACGAGACGGTCTTCGCTCAATCGACCGCCGCACTGGTTGCAATGCGCAGCGCGCAGATGGTTCTTGCACCCGCAGTTCGGGCAGTGGGCCGTGAGCTTGCGGCTGGGCATGGCCACGAAGGGCCCGTTGGCCCCGTCGATGATCTTCAGATCTCGAATCACGAAACTATTGTCGAACGTGATCGAGCAAAAGGCCTGAAGCCGTTCGCTGGCATCCTCCATCAGCTTGATGCGGACCTCGGTGATTTCCACGGCCGTTCTCCTTACGATGTGGCTTTAGTTGGCCGCGCCTACGGCATAGACCCGTCCTAGACCGCGCGCTTGCAAACGTCGGGCGACACGGCGCGCGTGCCGCGCGTGGTGGCAAACTCCAAAGTAGGCTGTACCACTACCGCTCATCTGATCCGCCAGAAGATGCTGCCGCGCGAACTCGCGCCGCAGCCGTTCGATCCAGGGAGAAAGCGTCTCGGCCACCCCTTGCAGCCGGTTGAAGACGCACTCGCGCAGGTTCCGCATGTCGCCGCCGCACAGCTTGTCGGTCAGCGGCCGACTGCCCCGGGGCCGCTCGGGCACCTCGACGCCGGCATAGACCCGGGCCGTGGAGAGACCCGCCGGCGGGCGCACGACGACAAAGTGCCAGGGCACGCCCACGTTCAACGGCTCGACGCGCTCGCCCCGCCCCAGACACCGTGCCGGGCCGCGCGCAAAAAACAAGGGCACGTCACTGCCCAACTCAGCGGAAAGTTCGGCCAGCGCCGCGCGCGACCAGCCCAACCGCCAGACATCGTTGGCCGCCAACAGCGCCGCGGCGGCATCGCTCGAAGCACCACCCAGCCCGGCTTCGGCCGGAATCCGCTTGATCAGCCGCAGGCCGATTCCCTCGTCGACCCCGGCGCGGCTCCGCAGCAGCGCGACGGCCTTGTAGGCCAGGTTGCCTTCCGGCGGCGGGAGTTTGCCGCGGGTATCCTCGTCGAGTGCCGCGTGCCAGCGGCAATCCAACTCGATATCGCCGCTCTCGAGACGCCACGCAAATAGCGTATCGCAGAGGCTCAGCGGAACGACGATGGTCTCAATCTCGTGGTACCCGTCGTCTCGGCGGCCAAGCACCTCGAAGAAGAGATTCAATTTCGCCGGCGCCCGATGCATCACGCTCGCAGCTGGCCGGTGAGTTTTCATGACAAGCGGTCCCTGCTTGCATGCGACAGGCGGACCCCATTATCCACTCGCCGCGTAGAAATTACATTGCTGTCACCTGGTAAATGGGCTTGACAACCCCAAACTGATGCGAATTGTAACGAACCCGAACAAACCGTCAATCTGGATTGTGACCTTTTTGTTCGGATCGAGAATTGGCGCGCACCTCGAGCCGGCATTGACTCTAGGGCTTTTGTGCTAGCTTGCGAAGCAGCGCAGCCTGGCATAGCCCACTCACGCCAGCCAGGCGGAACGCGTCGTCACAGCCCCGCCGACCGATCGCGGCAGAGCCTCGGACTCAGTTGTCGCCGGCAGCCAGCGAGGCGCAGACGATCTCGTTGTCGTTGCGCGCAAAGACGTGGCGATTGGCATAGGCCGGGTGCGCCCAGCAGACTCCGCCGCGCTGCGGAAGCTGAACGCTGGTGGGCTCGATCAGCTTGGCCCGGCTGTACTCCTTGTATCCCACCGGAGACAGTCGGGCGATCACCAGCTCGCCGCGCTCGTTGAACATCCACATACGATCTCCGTTTTCGACCATGTGGATCGTGCTCCAGCGGTCCTTGGGCGTCGGCTCGAGGCTTTCCCACACGCGGTCACCGGTCTTGGCGTCCAGGCAGCGAAACTCGCCGTAACTGTCGACGCCGTAGACGTAGTCGCCTTTCATGTAGGGCGTGCTGATGATCGAGTGCAGGCTGTCGGTGTGCCGCTCGTCCCGGCCGCGGCGGCTCCACAACTCACGAACGGACAACTCGCCCTCGTCGAGTTCCAGCATGATCGAGCCGTCGTAGAAGCTCGTGAAAAACAAGCGGTCCTGCTCCAATACTGGAGTGGCGATGTTGATCACCATCTTCGCCGGCTGGAACGGATGGCTCCAGTAGACCTCGCCGGTTTGCGCGTTCATGCCCACGATGCTGTTGCCCGTCCAGCAGACCATCACCGGGCGTCCGGCTTGCTCGATCATGATCGGAGCCGAGTACGAGGCATTGTCGTCCAGCGCCCGCCAGGCTTCTTTGCCCGTGCGCTTGTCGAACGCCACCAGGCACGCTTCCTCGCCGCCGATCTGCACGATCACCAGGTCGTCGTCGACCAAGGGCGACGCGGCGATACCCCAAATGGGCATGCGAATCTTGTACTCGGCGTTCAGGTCCTTGGCCCACAGCAGCTTGCCGCTGGCCGCGTCGAAGCAATGCAAGTGGCCCATCGTGCCCAGCGCGAAGGCCCGGCCGTCGTCAATGGTGACACTGGCCCGGGGCCCGGCCGTGTAGCCGACGTTTTCGTAGGGACAGTCGTAGCTGAAGCTCCACAAGGTTTCGCCCGACTTCTCGTCGAAGCAGTGCACGCGCTCGACCTGCTTCGGCTCGACCAGGCGATCGGTGACAAACACGCGCCCCTCGGCCACGGTGGGACCGCTGTAGCCGCTGCCGATCGGTCGCCGCCATTTGATATTGATCTCGTCGTCGGCAAACTTCTCCAGCAGCCCGTCTTCCTTCCACACGCCATCGCGGTTGGGCCCGCGCCATTGCGGCCAGTCGTCGGCCCGCAGGGTGGAGAGCATTACGGTCGCCAGAGCCGTCGCCAGCAGAAACGTTCGAAGACAGCGCATGTTGATTTTCCTCGGCAGGTGGTCTTGGCTCGGCGAGCGCACGCCGGGTCGCGGATGACCGGTGGCGCGGTTGGCTAGTCGCGGGTGAGCTTGCGGAACCGCTCTTGCAGGTCCTGCGTGACCGGCCCCGGCTTGCCGTCGCCGATCGGGCGGCTATCGACCTTCACCACGGCGATCACTTCCACCGCGGTGCCGGTCAGGAACACTTCGTCGGCGATGTATACGTCGTGCCGCGTAATGGCCACTTCGCGCACCTCGCGGCCGCTGGCTCGGGCCAGTTCGATCACGGCATCTCGGGTGATGCCCTCGAGAATGCCCGCGTCGGTCGGCGGCGTGAGCAGCACGCCATCGCGCACGAGAAAGATGTTGTCGGCGGTGCACTCGGCCACTTCGCCCTTGTGGTTGAGCATCAGGGCTTCCATGCAGCCGGCCTGCGTGGCCTCGATCTTCGCCAGCACGTTGTTCAGGTAGTTGAGCGACTTGATCCGCGGGCTCAGGGCCGACGGATTGTTCCGCTGCGTGGCGGCGGTGATAATCTCGAGCCCCCGGCTGTAAAACTCCGGCGGATAGACCGTGATGTGGTCGGTGATGATGATCACCTGCGGATCGGCCGCGTGCTTGGGGTCGAAGCCCAGCGTGCCGCAGCCGCGGGTGACGGTGATGCGGACGTATGCGTCTTCCAGGCCGTTGGTCTGCAGCGTCTCGTGGATGGCCCGGGCGAGTTCTTCGCGGGTGAGGGGCAACTCGAGCAGAATCGCCTTAGCCGAGTTCCACAGCCGGTCGAGATGCTGCTCGAGGCGAAACACGCGTCCGCCGTAGCTGCGCAGGCCCTCGAACACTCCGTCGCCGTAGAGCAGGCCGTGGTCGTAGACGCTGACCTTGGCGTCGGCTTTGTCGTACAGCTTGCCGTTGATCCAGATCTTGAAGCTGGGAGCTGCCTCATCGTGGCCGCGCGAAGCGTCGGCGCGAGAGGCGGGCGTGTGGACACTCAAGGCAACCTCCTGGGATGTTCCCGCTTGCGCTTCGTCGCTGCAATGTTGCACAAGCGAAACGGAGCCGCTTACTCACGCCAGTTCCATCTGGCCTCCGGCCAACCGCAGCCTGCGGTCGGCTTGCGCGGCGATAGCAAGATCGTGCGTCACCATGACTATAGTGAGATTGTGCTCGCCATTCAAGGTTCGCAGGATTCGCAGAATTTCCTCGCCGGTGCTGCTATCCAGGTTGCCCGTCGGCTCGTCGGCCAACAGCACTTCCGGCTCCGAAGCCAGCGCCCGGGCGATGGCCGCCCGCTGCATCTCGCCGCCGGAGAGCTCGCCGGGGCGGTGCTTGATGCGATGCCCGAGCCCCACCATTTCCAACAGCTCGGTTGCCCGGGCCACGTGCTGCTTGCGATGCCGCACATAGCCCAGCACGCTCTCGGCGATCAGTAGCGGCGAGAGCACGTTCTCAAGCGCCGTCAGCTCGGGCAGCAAATGGTAGAACTGGAAGATCATGCCGAACTCGTGGTTCCGCAGCGCGTCGCGCTTTCTCATCGGCAGGTTGTCGATGCGTTGGCCCCGAAAGGCTATCTCGCCTTCATCCGGCACGTCGAGCATGCCCAACAGGTGCAGCAGCGTGCTCTTGCCCGAGCCGCTTTGGCCGATGATCGAAACGAACTCGCCTCGGCGCACCTCAAGATCGACGCCCCGCAGCACGGGAATATCGACCCGGCCCTTGTGGTAGCGCTTCCACAGGCCCACGGCCGCCAGTTGCACTTCGGCCTCGGTCTGCGCGGGCAATTCGTCGGGCAGCTCGGCCAGGTGCGGTCCGAGGTTCTCGTCGCGGCGGCGCGGTTGGATCAATCGTCGCGCGTCACTCATGGCGCAAGGCCTCCACGGGATGCAAACGGGCGGCAAGAAACGCCGGCACGATGCTGGCCAAAATCGCGATCCACATCACGATCGCCAGGATGATCACCACGGTCACTGGCTCGACGATCGTGGGGATCTCTTGAAAGTAGTAGATCGACGGATCGAACACGTCGCGCCCGGTGAGCCGCGCGAGCACGTCGGCGATACGATTGATGTTGGCCACGAACACCAATCCGATGGCCACGCCCACGCCCGAGCCGACGATTCCCAGCGAGAAGCCATAGGAAAGAAAAATCGCCATAATACCCACGCTGCGCGCGCCCAGCGACTTGAGAATGCCGATATCGCGCTTCTTCTCGGCCACGATCAGGCAGAACGTGGCCAGGATGCCGAAACCCGCCACGGCGATGATCAAGAACAGCAGGATGTTGAGCACCAGCGTCTGCATCTGCACCGCGGCCAGCAGCGGCCCGCGCTTGTCGCGCCAGGTTTCCACCGAGTAGTAGGCCGGCGGAAACGCCTCGCGCAGCAGCTTGCGCACGGTCTCGCCGTCGGCCTCGTCGTGCAGCTTAATCTGAATCGAGGTGACCGACGCCAGTTGCGTCGTCGGGTCGCGCATACCGCGCATCTGCTGCAACCGCTCGAGGGGCACGAAGATGAAGTTCTCGTCGTACTCGCTCATGCCGCTTTCGTAGAAGTCGACCACGGTGAACGTGGCGCTTTCGGCCTTGGGCGGCCTGCCGGCCGTGGGAACGGTGATCTTCACGTCGTCGCCCGGCAACACGAGGAATTCTTCGTCGCCCCCTTGCCCTTGGACGCTCGACAGCCCGATCCCCAGCACGACGCCTTCGTGCGTGTCGCGCGCGGGATCGAACGGCGGCTCAACGTCGCCTTTCAGAAACGGATTGGTCGGCCGGGCCGCCGCCACGTCGGCCGCGCTCTCGGCGTCGACCAGCGGACGCGCTCGGTGGTAGCGAAATCCGTCGTGCACGAGCGTTTCGGGAGGCTTCGGCGGCTTGGGCTGGCGGGGTACGTTCGAAGGCAAGCCTTCCAACCGGGGCTTGCCCGCCTGCTTGGCTCGCGCCGCGACGCGGCGACGATGCGGCCAGCCCGAGTCTTGCAGCACCCGATTCGCTGCGTCGTCGGCCGACGGATCGCCGTAGCCGCCGTCGTGCAGGTCGAAACTGAGCTGCTCGTGGTTCGCGGGGTGTTGCAAGTAGCGGCTGAAGTCGCTCACCTGGCCGTATGTCTCGCGATCGACGCCGATGAACGTCACGTGCCGCGTGTGCCAATGGTCGTCCACGCGGTAGGCCAACTGCCCAGGCACCGCCACCGTGGGCGTCATGCCGGCGATGTAGTTCCCGGCCAACTCGCGGATGCGGGCCATATGCCCCTCGGCGTCGGGAAAGCCTTCCAGGTTGCGACTCTCGAACACCACGTCGGCCAGAATGCCGTGTATGCGGTTCTGCATCTCGTGCGAAAAGCCCGCCATCACGCTATTGACGACGATCAGCGTGGCCACGCCGAGAGTGACGCTGACGATGCTGGCCAGCGCGATGTAGCGCGTTCGCAGGTATCGCAGCGAGAGCAGCAGTTTGTACATGGCGGCCGTTCCCTCGGTTATTTCTGACGCAGCGCTTCGACCGGATGCAACAGGGCCGCCCGGCGGGCCGGCAGGATGCTGGCCATCACGGCGATCAGCATCGCGCCGACGACAATCCAAGCCACGGTAAGCGGATGCACCACGACGGGGATCTCGGTGAAGTAGTACACGTTGGGATCAAACACGGGCTGCCCGGTGCAATACGCCAGCGCGTCGGCGATTTGGTTGATGTTGGCCACGAACAACAGCCCCATCACCATCCCGCCGCCGGAACCGACGATGCCCAGCGCCAGGCCGTAACCCAGAAAGATGCCCAGGATGCCACGGCTCGGCGCCCCCAGCGACTTGAGGATGCCGACATCCTTGGTCTTTTCGACGACGATCATGAAAAAGATTGCCAGAATGCCGAACCCCGCCACGGCAATGATCATGAACAACAGCACGTTGAGGATCGTCGATTCCAGGTTCACCGCGGCCAGCAACGGACCTTGTTGATCGCGCCAGGTATCCACCGCGTAGCGGCCTGCGGGGAACTCGGCCCGCAGCATGTCGCGCACCTGGTTGCCTGCGGCCGGATCGCGCAGCTTGATCTGAATCGAAGTGGCGTAGCCGATGTTCGTTTCCGGGTCGATCATCTCGCGCATCCGCTGCAAGGTCTCCAACGGCACGAAGATCGACGTCTCGTCGTATTCGCTGAGCTTGCTCTCGTAGAAGTCGACGATCGTGAAATCCTCGAACGCGGCCTTCGGCGGCGTGCCGGCGGTCGATACGGTTAGCGTCACGTCGTCGCCGGGCAGCAGAAAGAACTGGTCGCTGCCGTCTTTCAGGCGGTAGTGGGCCAGCGCAATGCCCATGATGATGCCGGTGTGAATCTGCCTGGCGGGGTCGAACACCTCGGAGCTGCCGTCGCGCGGCATCTCCTCGGGCCGCGGCTGCTCTCCCGGCTTCAAGGGTTCGCCGCGCGTGAAGGCCCAACCCTCGTAGGCGAGCTCTTCGGGCGGTGCATTCGACGGCGCGAGATCGCCCGCGCCCGCCCCCCGCTCTGCCGGCGGCTGCAAGTCGCGGCGAAACGCGGCGTCCATGCGGCGGTGGACCCAGCCGGCGATGTCCATGCGGTGCCGCACGCGCAGCGGATCGCCCGACTGGCGATCGACCGTGTCGTAGCCTCCCTCGCGCAGCTCGAACTCCACCTGGCGGCGGTTCTCGGGATGCTGCAAGTAGCGATTAAAGTCCCCCACCTGGCCGTAGGTGTTCGGGTCGATGCCGATCAGCGTGACCTGCCGCTGGTGCCAATTGCCTTGCACCTCGAAAGCGAGCATGGCCGGAATCTCGAGCGTCGGCGTCATGGCCGCAATCTGATCGCCGGCCACGCGCTCGATCCGCTCCATGTGCGCCGCCGGGTCCTTGAAACCCTCGGCGCCGTGGCTCTTCACCACGAGATCGGAGAGGATGCCGTGAATGCGGCCCTGCATTTCCTGCGAGAAGCCGGCCATCACGCTGTTGGCCACGATCAGCGTGGCCACGCCGAGCGTGACGCTGATGATGCTCGCCAGCGCGATGTAGCGCGTTCGCAGGTAACGCCAGCACAAGAGCAGCTTGTACATCGCCAATCCTTTGGCTCGTTCGCCCCGCGCTCACCTGCCCCCAGGCGAGCGCTACCGCCGCTGTTCCTCCCGCAAGAGCGGGAACAAGATCACCTCGCGAATACTCTGGCTGCCGGTCAGCAGCATCACCAGACGGTCGATGCCGACGCCCAACCCTCCGGCCGGCGGCATTCCGTGCCGCAATGCTCGAATGAAGTCGTGGTCCATCTTGGCCATCGAGTCCTCTTCCTTCTGGCCCTCCAACTGCGTGCGGAACAACTCCTCCTGCAAGTCGGGGTCGTTCAGCTCCGTGTACGCGTTGGCAATCTCCATCCCCTCGACGAACAGCTCGAACCGCTCGGCCACCGCCGGGTTGTCGGCCTTACGCTTGGTCAGCGGGCAGATGCTGGCCGGATAATCGAGCACGAACACCGGCCCGGTGAGGGCATCCTCGACGCGAGCCTCGAACACCTCGTTCTTGATCACGTCGGGATGCTTGCCGGCGGTCTCCAATCCGATCGAGTCGGCCAGCTTCTTCACTCCCGCCGCGTCGGCAGCTTCGACGCCCGTGTGGTGGGCAAACAACTCGTCGTACGTATGCCGGGCAAACGGCGGCGTGAAGTCGATCGTCTGCTCGCCCCAAGCGATCTTATGGCCCGTGCCGATGGCCTCGATCGCGTCGAGGATGATCCGCTCGGTCAGGTCCATCATCGTGCGATAGTCGCCGTAGGCCTGGTAGGCCTCGAGCATGGTGAACTCGGGATTGTGCTTCTGGCTGATCCCCTCGTTGCGGTACACGCGCCCCAGCTCGAACACGCGTTCCATGCCGCCCACCAGCAGCCGCTTCAGGTGCAGCTCCAGCGCGATCCGCATGAACAGCGGGATGTCGAGCGCGTTGTGGTGCGTCTTGAACGGCCGGGCCGCGGCGCCGCCGGCAATGCCGTGCAGCGTGGGACCCTCGACCTCGACGTAGCCTTGGGCGCCCAGCGTCTTGCGGACCGAGGCCACGATCTTGGTGCGGTCGACGAACCGCGGCAATACGCCCTCGGTGTAGGCCAGGTCGAGATACCGCATCCGCTGCCGCAGCTCGGGATCGGTGATCCCGTGGTGCTTTTCCGGCGGCGGCTCGATCGACTTGGTAAGAAAATACAGCTTCTCGACGAAGACCGTCAGCTCGCCGGTCTTCGTGTGCTTCAACTCGCCGTCGACGCCGACGATGTCGCCCAGGTCGAAGCACTCGGCCAGAGCCCAATTGTCTTCGCCCACCTGGTTGCGGCCCACGAACAACTGGATCTGTCCGGTCCAGTCGCGAATGTCGAGGAAGATCAGCTTGCCCTTCTTCCGCTGCAGCACGATCCGCCCCGCGGCCCGCACCTTGGGGCCGTGCTGCTCCGGCGCACGCTGTCCTTCGGCCAAGGGTTCGACGGTGATCTCGCCCTCGCGGGCGCGAATGGCGCCGATCGGCGCGTGGTCGTCGAACCGCGTTCCCCAGGGATCGACGCCCAGCTCGCGGAGCTTGCGCAGTTTCTCGCGCCGCGAGGCTTCATGCATGCCGGGCGAGTCGGCGGGATTCGAGGGTGGTTGGCCGGCAGTTCGGTCGGTGACGGTCATCGCGGGACGATCTTGAAAATCGGCAAGAGAATCGCAACATTCTATTGCAACTAGAGTTGTGGTCAATGTCAGCTCACCGCCATCGGGCCTGCCTGGGCCCGGCAGCGCCCCGCGTGCAAGTGACCTGACGATAAGCCTTTGCGCGAGGATAAGCGTGCATGTCCCGAGACCTACGACGCGAGATGCGGCCCGGCCTGTATTGTGTGGAACTGCGGAGCGAAAACTGGGAAAAGCTGGTCGATTGGTATCGCACCGTGCTCGGCGTGCGGGTGCTAGTGCGGGTCGTCGAGGACGGCTACGCCCTGCTCGAAGCCGGTGACACGCGGATCGCGCTACTGGCTCGCGCCGTCGCCGGCGACGCCACCCGGCGGATCAGCCTGGCCTTCGAAGTGGAAGACGTCCCCCGCCTCGTGGCCCGGCTGGAGGTTTTCGGCTCCCCGCTGCAGTACCCCGAAAGCGACCCCGAGGGCCTCCGCGAAGTGAACACCGAAGACCCCGACGGCAACCGCGTGCGCCTGTTTTCGTGGCCGAACCGGTAGGGGCGCCTGACTCGAGACCGCTTACCCACGCCCCCCTCGCGGGCTGCTACAATACGGCGATGACACTTCGGGATGTAGAACTGACGGCGCCGCAGTTTGATATTTGGCTGTGCGCCGCGACAGCGGTCATCGCGTTTGGGATGGCCCTGCTTTCCGCGCCGTCCGTACTGTCATGGGCCATGTTGATAACGGGTATCGGCCAAGTTCTACACGCTTGGCGACTGCGGCGAAGGTTCAGGACCGCGTAGACCTCGGACGCTGCAGGAGTTGGCCTCGGCTTGCTATGGTGGCGGAATGCGGCGATTCTTGCCTGTTGTTGCCATCGGCGTTGTCGTTTCGCTCTCCGGGATTGCCCTCGCGGTTGCGTGGTGGGATGGATCGCTACGGGACAGCGGCTCTTACTTCTTGATGACGAATTCGTGCATCATCATGGCAGGCCTGGCCGCGATGGTCACGCTCCTGTCGCGGAGGCGTTCGCCCTGATTTCCCTTTTCCACCGCTCGATGGTGCCGCTGTCAGCCATCTCGTGGATTCGGCGTGTTGGCCGGACTACAATGCACCTTTCCCACCCGACCTAACCCCGTGGCAACCTCTCCTGATGAAACTCCCTTTGATCCTCGCCCTGTTCGCCGTGCTGGCCGCGCCTGCCGTGGCTGAGGACGATATCACGATCCAGCGGATCTTCGGCCCCGAAATTCCCGGCCGCTACAAGCACCCGGCGTCGTTTACGGAGCTCGACAACGGCGACTTGTACCTGGTCTACTACGGCGGCGACGGCGAATACGAAGGCGACACCAAGGTGTTCGGCTCGCGGCTGCCCAAAGGAAGCGACACCTGGACCAAGCCTGAGGTGATCGCCGACACGCCGGGCTTCTCCGAAGGCAACGCCGCCGCCTGGCAAGCGCCCGACGGCGTGGTATGGCTGTTCTACATCACCAACTACGGCCCCACCTGGTCCACCTCGCGGATCAAGTACAAGATCTCCAAAGACGGCGCCCACACCTGGTCCGATTCGGTGATGCTGGCCTGGGAGTTGGGCTCGATGGCCCGCGGCAAGCCGATCGTGCTGAGCGACGGCAGCTACCTGTTGCCGGTCTATCACGAGACGGGCGAAGACCGCGAGATGACCGCCTCGGATACGTGCAGCTACTTCTTCCGCTACGATCCTAAGACCAAGGAGTGGACCGAGTCGGGGCGAATCTATTCCGAAAACGGCAACCTGCAGCCCTGCCCGGTGCAGATCACCGACGACTACCTGATCGCCTACTGCCGCCCGGGCGGCGACTTCGAGCCCAACGAAAACCGCTTCGTGATCCGCAGCGAATCGCGCGACGGCGGAAAGACCTGGAGCAAAGGCGAGAATACCGAGTTCCGCAATCCCAACTCGGCGGTCGACTTGATCAAGCTCGACAACGGCCACCTGCTCTTGGTGTACAACGACAACAATCAGGGCCAGCGGATGCCGCTGACGGTGGCCATCTCCACCGACAACGACAAGACCTACCCGCACCGCCGCAACATCCTCAACAAGCCCGGCGACACGGCCGCTTACCCGGTGGCCATTCAAACCGCCGACGGCAAGATCCACGTGATCTACACGTCCGAGAATCGCACGGTCGTCAACCAGGCGATCTTCGACGAAGACGCCATCCTGGGCCACAAGCTGCCGGACGAGAAGTAGAGCACGAACGTTTGCACCAGAATCGAGCCGGCTGAGCCCGCTATCAGGCGCCCAGCCGGCTCGCTCTATTTCACTCGTCGTCGAACGTCCCAAAGATGCTCGAGAACTCGAACGGGTCCTGCAAAATGCTGCTCGACTTCAAGTCGACGTAGTTCAGCTCGCCGGCCGGGTTCTGCTGATCGCGGTTGAGCGACCAAAACGACAGCCGGCCGATGTCCTGGTGTTCGGCAAACGCCAACACCTCGCGGGCTTCCTGCTGATCAAAGATTTCGGTCGTCACGTCGTTCAGCCCGATCATCGGCGTGATGCCGACCATGCCCCACAGCTCCTCCTCGGTGCGGGTCGTGCCGTAGACCGACTGCAACTGGGCGTGCAGGCTGTTGGCGGCCTGGATGGCGTAGTCGCCCATGCGGCCGTCGGGGTTCGGCGCGGCCGAGTCGCCGTAGTCCATGGCCATGATGTTGGCCACCGCCAGTTCCACCCCGCGATCGAACGCCGATTGCAGCACGTACACCCCGTCGGGCGTCAGGCCCGTAGGCAACACCGGCAGCGTGTACGACACTTCGAGCGTACGCCCCGCGGCCGCCGCGTTCTGCTGGAGGATCACAATCGCGTCGTTGCGGCGATCGATCGACGCGCGATGGGCCACGGCCGCGCCTTCCACGTCGAAGTCGATCCGCGTCAAGTCGTAGGCGTCGATCACCGACTGATACGCCGCGGCCAAGGCACTCGTGTCAGTGATCACCTCGGCCATTTCCTGGTTCGCCGCACCGCCAAAGGAAACGATCACGTCGCCGCCCAAATCGCGCACGCCTCCGATCTGGGTGCGCATCTGGGCATCGAAATCGCTCCCCAGCGCATAGGCTGCGTACCCGCCCCAGGCCGGCCGGTTGTTGGGATCGGCCGTGATAAAGGCCAGCGTGAAGTACTCGACGCCGCCGTTCTGCATGGCGTCGACCAGGTTGTAGGTGGGCCACAGCCCCATGTCGACGTAGGGAGCGAACAACTGGCGGGCATTTGCCTGCGCCTCGGAAACCACCACGCTCACCGTGCCGGCCGACATCGCCCCGCGGGCATCGCGGACGAAATACATGAACGTATCGCTGCCGACGAACCCCGCCTCGGGCGAGTAGCGCACCTGGCCATCTTCGATCGCGACGCTGCCGTGGCTGCCCTGCGAAATGGCCCACAGACGGATCGGGTCGCCGTCGGGGTCGCTGTCGTTGGCCACCACGTCGATTAAGACCGATCGCCCCTCGGTCGTCAGGGCCGAATCGAACTCGGCCGTCGGCCGGGTATTCGGTCCGATGTCGTCGTTCTTGATCACCAGCGCCGCCCGGGCCCGGTCGATCGTCGCGCCGCTGGGGCGAAACAGGTCGATGTACAGCGTTTCGTCCTGCTCGAAGTCGCGATCGCCGCGCACGTAGATGCCGAACGTCTTCCTGGTTTCGCCGGGAGCGAATTGCAGCCGGCCGCTTTTGGGCAGGTAGTCGCTGCCGGCCTCGGCCGTGCCGTCGGCCGTGGCGTACGACACGTAAACGACGTCGTCCGACGGCTCCGAAAGCACGACGGTGCCAAACGCCAGGCGATAGCCCGACTGCGTTTCGCCGAAGGCCGTATCGCGTACCGATACTTTGGGCAAACTCACGCCGCCCAGTGACTCGCCGTTGAGCACGTAGCCCGTCGGCTCCGCGGGCGAGCCGCCGGGGCTGGCCACGAAACCAAACTGCACGCTGCCGCCGGCGGGCAGGTTCGGGTTCCACGACGCACCGACGATCGTGTAGTGGTCGCCCATCTGGCTTTCGATCTGCGCGTTCCAGATGTCGCTGATCTGGCCGGCCATGTCCAACTCGAGCCGCCACGGCGAGAACGCCGTCGGCTCGTTGTTTTGAAGCGTGATCTGTCCCGTGTATCCGCTGCCCCAGTCTTCGTCGACCTGGAAGGTAGGCGTGACGTCGACGGCCAGCAGCGTGCGGCATTCGAGCGCTTCGACGCGCATCTGCCGATTGCTTAGAATCGATGAAACCGAGGAAGAAACGTTCGTGTGACGAGTGTCACGCCGGCGGCGCGCGGAGCGGCCGCCGTAGAGATGAGTGAACCGGCGCATTGTGCTCTCCGTTCCCAGACCGCCCCACCTTGCGAGCAAACGCGTTAGCCATGCTCGCCGGCCCAGGCACCAACTTTAGTCGGAAGCACCGCCGCTGCAACCGTCGCTCTGGAAAAACCCCCGAACCACCAAAAAAACGCCCGAGAAACACGCCCGCGGCGTTCGCAAGAAGCATCGGTCTTTCGCCACACCAGCCCGAAGCGCCAGCGAGGGAAAAGCGGCTTCGCGCCCGCCAACCACAACGCTTGCGATTGAACGATCCCGCGCAAGAAACAACCCAAACCCTCGCTCGCACTTCGGGCTGGTGTGAGGGCAGGTGGATGACGAGATCTAGTCTTTCTTCTGCTGCTTGACGTACGCTTCGTACTTTTCCTTCACGCCGGGGATGGCTCGTTCGGCGTTGCGGTAGTAGATGTCGCGCAGCACGTCCTCGGAGAGGCCCACGCCGTAGATCCGCCAGAAGCCCTGCGGCGGAAACGGATTCTCGGCATAGGGAAAGTACTCGTCGTACGTCTCCAGAAAGCGCCAGTGATAGTGCAGCCGCTTTGGATCGCGGGGGCCGTCGGTGGCGAACAGGATCCGCGTCTTGTAGCTTTCGAAGAACTTGCGAGCCGTGTAGGGCTGACGCCCCAGTTCGCCGATGCGTGCCGCGATGTCGACGTACATGTTCGGGTAGCGGCCCAGCCACGTCGTGACCTGCCCCAGGTCGTGGGCACTGTTGGCCACGTGCGCAGCGATGAACGTCGTCTGCGGATACGACTCGACCACCTTGGTGAACTGGCCCAGCACTTCCTTGTAGCTGGGATAGTCCTGGCCGTAGAAGCTCCAGTCGGGATGCCGCTTCAGTTCTTCCCAGCGCTCGTTGGTTTCGTCGATCGGGTCGAAGAACGCCTTGGGATCGCCGGTGTGAATCAGCACCGGCAGGCCCAGCGTGCCGCAAGCCTCCCAAATCGGTCCCCAGCGCGGGTCGTCGACGCGCATCAGCGAGCCGTCCGGGTTGCGGTACACCAGTCCCAGGTTCTTGAACACCTTCAGCCCGCTGCAACCTTTCTTCTTGAGCTTGGCCAGCTCGTCGGCCATCCGCCGCGCAAAGCCGGGGCGCTGGCAGGCCCACGACCCCGGGTCGTCCTTCTTGCCGTCGCCCATCCAGTCGATGTTGGCGAAGATCACGAAGCGGTCGGGATACTTCGTCCACAGGTACTTAGAATGCTCATCGAAGTCGCTGCCCATGCCGCCGTCGAGGCTCACGCACACGGCGATGTTCTGCGCGTCCATCACCTTGACGAAGTCGTCGAGCCGCTCGGCCGAGTGCCGCAGGCGAAACTTGGGATGCACGTGCACGTCGACCACGGGGAACTTCGCTTTTTGCAGGTCGTGCTCGTCAACCTTCAGCGCCGGCTTGGGGCGAAAGTCTTGCAGCTCGAGCGACGGCACGGGCGCCTTGTCCTGCTTGTCCGCGGGCGGCTTGTCCGCCGGCGCCTGGGCCGGAAGCGTCGGGGTGGTCATCGCGTGGAAGCCACCCATCACGAGCGACAAGATCAGCAAGCGCGCCATCACGGGTCACCTTGTGCTTGGGAGGGATGTTCGAGGGCGGGATGTCTCAAAATATAGCTTATGCGCGGCGCGGTCCTGCGGCTCCCGTTTGATGCCGCAGGCGGCCGAAAACGCCGCACCATCCGGCCAACCCGTCGCCCGCGCCGCTAGTGGCGGAAAATCGACACTTGTTTTCGCGGCGCGGCTTGTAACATTCCCAACCCCGCCAAGGCTTCATACTATAGGGGGTGGTACCTCGCAGCACGTCTCACGGCGAGCGGCCTATGGATTTCCAACGAACCGAAAATCAATCCAGCGACGAGCAATCGCGGGCCCAAGCCTTGAGCTTGAAGCCGGCCCGGCCGCCGGTGCAGTTGCCCGGCTACGAGTTGCGTCGCTTTTTGGGCTCGGGCGCCTACGGCGAGGTGTGGGTGGCCATCGACCGCACGACCGGCCGGCAAGTGGCCATCAAGTTCTACGCCCACGGCGGCGGGGTCGACTGGTCGATGCTGGCCCGCGAGGTCGAGAAGCTGGCGTTTCTGTCGGCCGATCGCTACGTAGTGCAGTTGCTCGACGTCGGCTGGGAATCGCAGCCCCGCTATTACGTGATGGAATACGTCGAGCAGGGCTCGCTCGAGGACCGGCTTAAGCGCGAACAAACGCTGCCCGTGCGCGACGCCGTCACGCTCTTCCGCGACATCGCCGTCGGCCTGCTGCACGCGCACGGCAAGGGCGTGCTGCACTGCGACCTGAAGCCGGCCAACATTCTGCTCGACCAGGACGGGCGCCCGCGGCTGGCCGATTTCGGGCAGTCGCGCTTGTCGAGCGAGCAGACTCCCGCCCTGGGCACGCTGTTCTACATGGCCCCCGAGCAGGCCGACCTCGAGGCCGTGCCCGACGTGCAGTGGGACGTGTATGCGCTGGGAGCGCTACTCTATTGCATGCTCACCGGCGCTCCTCCCTACCGCACCGAGGCGGCGGTCGCGCAACTCGACAAGATGACGAATCTCGAAGAGCGATTGAGCCGGTACCGCAAGCTGATCGAAGACGCTCCGCCGCCGGCTGCACATCGCCAGGTGCCGGGGGTCGACCGCCAACTGGCCGATATCGTTGACGGCTGCCTGGCTTCGGATCGCGCTCGACGCTATGCCAACGTGCAGGAAGTGCTCGACGCGCTGCGCGAGCGCCAAAAACAGCGCAGCCGGCGTCCGCTGATGGCCCTCAGCCTCGCCGGCCCGGCGCTGCTGCTGCTGGTGATGGCCATCTTCGCCGGCAGTTGGTTCTCGACCGCCATGGACGAGTCCGACGAAGTGCTGCGGATGCGGGCGCTGGAGAGCAACAGCTTCGCGGCCAAGTACGTGGCCACGAGCGTCACGAACAAGTTCGAAGAGTACGCCGGCGCCGTCGAGGACGTGGCCGCCAGCTATCGCTTTCAGACGCTGCTGGCCTCGACGCTCGACGCGCCCTCGATCGTCGAGTGGCGCGAGCGAATGAACGACCCCGAATTGAGCGACGCCGAGCGCGAGGCGCTGCGCGAACAGTTCGTCAACGACCCGGCACGGCAGCCGCTGCAAGACCGTCTCAACGAATTGCTCGCCGACCCGGACGAGGTGCACGTCGAAAGCTGGTTCGTCACCGCCGCCGGCGGCTTGCAGGTGGCCCGAGCCCCGGTGGGCGGCACCATCGGCAGAAACTACGGCTGGCGCAGTTACTATCACGGTGATATTGAAGACCACGAGCCCGCGTGGCGGCCCGGCGAGAGCGATCACATCCAGCGCACGAACCTGTCGGCCGTGTACTACAGCGACGTGACCCACCGTTGGACGGTGACGATCTCCACGCCGATCTACATCGACGAGCCGGCTCCCAGCGGCGAGGCCGGCGGCGAAGCACTCGGGCGGCGATTCCTGGGCGTGCTGGGCGTGTCGGCCGACGTCGGTCGCTTTCTCGACCTGCCCGAAGCCAGCCGGCAACTGTTTGCCGTGCTGGTCGACTGGCGCGACGGACCCAACAAGGGCCTGATCCTGCAACATCCCCTGTTCGAGAAGCTGCGCTCCGCCGAGAACGAGGTGCCCGAGCGTTTCGAGTCGTACCACATCGAGGAAGAGGAGCTGCCGGCCTTTGGCGCGCTCAGCGTTCGCGAGCGTTACGTCGATCCGCTGTCCCGCGACCCGGAGGGCAAAGACTACGACATGCACTGGCTGGCCGAGGCGGCGCCGGTCGGTATGCGCGACCGCGACACGGGCTTCGTCGTGATCGTGCAACAATCGTACGAGGGAGCGATCGGCAACACGCTCGAGCGGCTGAGGCAGCGATTGTTTTCGACCAGCCTCGTGGCCGGGGCGGCCATTGCGCTGGCGACCACGATCCTCTGGTGGCTGATGATTCGCTCGTTCGGCCGCCAGAGGCGCAGTGCCGCGCAGACCAAGGCACCCGTGGCTGCGGCGAAGTAGTTTGCCGCTGCGTGAGCCGGGGCGGTAGTGCGTTTGTTGGGTAGCGAGGAACCAAAGCGTGGCCGACCTGATTGCACAAGGTGCCGACTGGCAGGACCGTTGGCGTCGCGCGCTCGCCGCGGGCCAATGCGTCGTGCTGGGGCGTGCGCCCTCGGGCTGGCCGGCCGCCTGGGACGATCGCATCTCGCGCCGCCACGCCGAGCTCTGCTGGGACGGCCAGCGGCTGCACGTGCGCAAGCTGGCCGAAGCCCGCAATCCGATCTTCGTCAAAGGCCAGCCGGCCGAGACGTTCGAGATCACCCCCGGCGAGCACTTCGTCATCGGCCAGACCACGTTCACGCTCACCGACGAGCGCGTGCAGGTCTCGCAAGACGTGCCGCATCCGTTGCAGGAGCAGACCTTCAGCGCCGACTACCTGCACGGGCTGCGCTTTCGCCGCGTGGGGCCCCACATCGACGTGCTCAGCCGGCTGGGCGACGTGATCGCCGGCGCCGACAACGACGCCGAACTTTCCGTGCGGCTGGTGAACCTGCTGTTGGCCGGCCTCCCCCGGGCCGGTGCCACGGCCCTGGTCGCCCAGCACGACGACGACGCAGAGCAGCCCGCGATCGACGTGCTGCACTGGGACCGCCGCAGCATGACGGCCAACGAGTTCCAGCCCAGCGAACGGCTCATCCAGGATGCGCTGGCGCGAAGCGAAAGCGTGCTGCACGTGTGGAACGCCGCCGACAGCGATGCCGCATCCGAGTTCACGCTGATGCAGGGCATCGACTGGGCCTTTTGCACGCCCGTGCCGGGCAAGGCTTGTCGCGGCTGGGCGCTGTACGTGGCGGGCCGCTT
>ERZ869936.136-NODE-136-length-96203-cov-7.649519_pt1 | contig 96203 bp, 70 predicted proteins | sample MGYA00520876_ERZ869936 | MGnify/ENA primary metagenome ERZ869936 (study PRJEB32218, sample SAMN09650985) | biofilter metagenome | isolation source: enrty point of leading RO module | place: Saudi Arabia: Thuwal, RO plant located on Red Sea | collected 2016-02-17 ...
TGTTGCTGGCCGCAGCCCGTTCGATCGTCAACAGTGCGACCAGTACGCGCGGCGGGCTGATCGACGAGGACGCGTTGCTGGCCGCGCTACAGTCCGGCCACCTGGCGGCCGCGGCGCTCGACGTGTTGGCGAGCGAGCCGCCGCCGAAGGACCACCCGCTGCTGGCGATGGAAAACGTGATCGTCACGCCGCACGTAGCCTCATTCGACACGCAGGCCCGCGAGGACATGGCCGTGGGCGCCGCTCAGAATATCATCGACCTGCTGTCGGGACACTGGCCGGCCGTGTCGGTCGTGAACCCCGACGTGCGGGCTGCCTGGCAGAAGTGAGCGGCAGCTTAACAGCGCGGCTTGCCGCTGGCTACAATAGAAGACCGTCCTTCCCGCCCTCGATACGCACGGAGCTCTCATGCGTCACGCCTGGTCGATCCTCGCCGCTGGTATCGCGTTGTATGCCTCTGTCGCTTTGGCTGCGGACAACTGGCCGCAATTTCGCGGTCCCGGCGGAGATGGCATGGCCGATGCAACGGGCCTGCCGCAAACCTGGAGCGAGTCGGAGAACGTGGTCTGGAAGACCGCCATCCACGACCGCGGTTGGTCGTCGCCGGTGATCTGGGGTGATCAGATCTGGATGACCACGGCTACCGAGGACGGGCACAAGATGTACGCCGTGTGCGTGGACCGCGATAGCGGCCGCATCGTGCATGACATTCAGGTGTTCGACATCGCCGAGCCACAGTTCTGCATCGCGCTGAACAGCTACGCCTCGCCCACGCCCGTGATCGAGGAGGGACGCGTCTATGTGCACTTTGGCGCTCACGGGACTGCGTGCCTCGACACGTCGACCGGCAAGGTGCTCTGGCAGCGCCAGGATCTGGAGTGCGACCATTTTCGCGGCCCGGCTTCCTCGCCGATTCTCTATGGCGATTTGATGATCGTGGCCTTTGACGGCGCCGACTATCAGTACGTCGTCGGGCTCGACAAACGCACGGGCGAGACCGTGTGGCGCACGGATCGCGATATCGAGTACGGCACCGACAAGGGCGACATGAAAAAGGCCTATGGCACAGGAAAGGTGCTCGAGATCGGTGGCATCCGGCAGTTGGTCTACCCGAGTGCCGGTGCGACCATTGCCTACGAACCGAACACGGGCGAGGAGATCTGGCGCGTGCAGCACGGCGGCATGAATGCCTGCAACCCGCCGCTGTACGACGATGAACTGCTGTATCTCAACACGGCGGCCGGCGGCTTCCGCCTGTTTGCCATGCGTCCCGGCGGCACGGGCGATCTGACCAAGTCGAACGTGGTCTGGAAAACGGCCCAGGGCGTGCCGACGCGCTCCTCGCCGGTGCTCGTCGACGGCCGGCTATTCATGGTTAGCGACGCGGGCGTGGCCACGTGCCTGGATGCCAAGACCTCGGACCTGGTGTGGCAAAAGCGGCTGGGCGGCGAATTCTCGTCGTCGCCGATCTATTCCGAAGGCAAGGTCTACTTCAGCAACCAGGACGGCGAGACGTTTGTCGTGGCCGCCAAGCCCGAATTCGAGTTGCTGGCCACCAACGAGCTCGACGCCGGCACAATGGCCTCGCCGGCCGTCTCGGGCAACGCAATCTACCTGCGCACCAAGACGCACCTCTACCGCATCGAAGAGTAAGCGGAGCACCAAGCCGAAACGTAAATGCGGATCCTTTGGTGAATTCGTACAAGGGGCGCGTTTAACAACCCCCGCTCGCGTTGCGGGCTGTCCACGTCGCGCTGCCCAGTGCGCAAGGCCTCAGCGGTGAATCCATCGCACACGATGGTTGTTCGTGTCGCCGACGTAGAGACTGCCGTCAGGGTCGAGGCAGATGCCGTGCGGGCGGTCGAACTTGGCATCCAGGGCCGGGGCGTCTTCGCCGGCAAACCCTCGCGCATGCGGGCCGCCGCCGGCGATCGTCTCGATCCGCCCGGCGTGGGTGTCGATGCGACGCACGGCCTGATTCTCGGTATCCATTACGTACACGATGCCCTCGGGCGTGGCCGCGATGCCCTTGGGGCCGTTGAATGTGGATTCGAGTGGATCGCCGCCGTCGCCAGAGAAACCTTTCCTGCCGGTGCCGGCCACGTGATGGATGCGGCCCGACTCGAGATCGAGCCGCCAGACGCTGTTGCCCTCGCGCAGGGCGATCCACATCGCATCTCCCACCACGTAAAGCGCCCGTGGTCCCAGGATGGGTTGCCCCTGGGCGAGCGAGCCGTCGCGGGGGAGCTTTTTCTCGCCGTTGCCCGCGATCGCGTCAATGGTGCCGGCGGCCAGATCGATGCGGCGTATGCGATGGTTGCCGATGTCGGCCACGTAGAGATGCCCCTTGTCGTCCAGCGCGATGCTGTGCGGCTGGCGAAACAGGGCTCCGCTTGCGCTACCGCCATCGCCGGCGTAGCCGCCGCGGGGATCTCCCGCGATCGTTGAGATGATCCCGGTGTGCAGGTCGACGCGACGGATGAGATGGTTTTTCATCTCGACGAAATACATGTAGTGTCCCGTGGAGTCGAAGCGCACTTCGTACGGCTCATTCAGCAGGGCCTCGATAGCTTGCCCGCCATCGCCGGAATAGCCCTTCGCGCCACTACCGGCCACGCTGGTGAGCTCCCCGGTCTTGCGATCCAACCGCAGCACGCGATGGCTGCCGACCGACGTGATGTACAATCCGCCGTCGGGTCCGCACTCGACGCCAAAGGGCTGATCGACGCTTGTTGCTCGCGCCTTGCCTTCGGTCGTATCGCCCGGCTGTCCGTTGCCGGCCACGGTCTCGACAACGAATTCGGAAGATGCTGCCCGCACTGTGAGTTGAGGTAGGAAGACGATTGACAGCGTGGCGAGGCAGATGTGTTTCAGGTCGTTCATGCCGGCATGGTATAGTTGGGAGTGCAGTGGCTGGCCGCTCGAGTCGGCCGCGATGCGCGGAGGGTGTCGCTGGCGGATCGCACTTCGCCCCATCTTACGAACCACGCACGGAGTCTACCATGGCGCAACATCGACGCGGCCTTGCCGCAGTTCTGGCGTATTTGTTCGCGTGCCTCGCCGGGTTGTCGAATGCCTCGGCCCAGATGGACAATCCCATCCTTGATTTCCTGCGGGTGGGGGCTGACCAGAAGGAGGCACTCCAGGTCAACGAGGCCATCTACCAAGCCACCGGCTTCGGAAATACGTTTCTGGTGACGACGCCCGAGGGCAACGTGATCATCGACACCTCGATGGGCGTGATGGCCAACCGCCATCACAACTTGCTCCGGAAGGTGAGCGACGCGCCGATCAAGTACATCATCCTCACGCACGGACATGGCGACCACACCAGCGGCGTGGCGCAGTGGAAAGAAGCCGATACGGAGATCATCACGCAGCGGAATTTTCCCGAGTTTCAGGACTATCAACGGATGCTGGCCGGTTACTTCAACCGCAGCAATGCCGCCCAGTTTAATTTTGACTTGGCCCGGCTGACCGCTGCGGCCCGGGCTCGGCGGCCGGTCGAACCCACGATTCTGGTCGACGATCGCTACGAGTTTACGCTCGGCGGGCTCGAGTTCGTAGTGATGGCCACGCCCGGCGAAACCTACGATCACTTGACCGTGTGGATTCCCAAGTACAAAGCCGCCTTCGTGGGCGACAACTTCTACGATTCGTTTCCAAACATCTACACTTTACGCGGCACGCGTCCGCGCTGGCCGCTGGAATACATCGCCGCGCTCAACAAGGTGCTGGCACTCAAGCCCGAGATCGTGCTGCCCAGCCACGGTGAGCCGATCGTGGGCAAAGAGAAAGTACAGCAGCGGCTCACCAAGTATCGCGATGCGATCCAGTACGTGCACGATGCCACGGTGAAAGGCATGAACGAAGGCAAGGACGTGTATACGCTGATGGACGAGGTGCGGCTGCCGGCCGAACTCGACGTCGGCGAAGCCTACGGCAAGGTGTCTTGGAGCGTGCGCGGCATCTACGAGGGATACGTCGGCTGGTTCGATCGCGATCCGGCTTCGATGTATGCCGCAAGCCCGAACGTGGCCGATGCCGACCTGGTGGAAATGGCAGGCGGCGCGGCGCCGGTGGCTGCGAAGTCGCAGCAGGTGGTCAAAGACGGCGACGCCGTGCGCGGCCTGCGGCTGGCCGATGCGGCGCTAACAGCCGATCCGAAGTGCCGCGAAGCACTCGAAGCCCGGCTGGCGGCACTGGATGCCCTGCAAAAGAAATCGCGTAACAGCATCGAGCACGGCTGGCTCGGCCACGGCGTCCGCACGACCCAGAAGCAACTCGACGACTTGCAGCAACAGGTCCGGGCCGCGGAGTGATGCGCAATCTCACTTGGCAGGCTTGACCGGAATCGGCAGGCCGACGAATTCATTGATGATGCCATCGGGATCGGCGATGAACATGATCCGCGCCAGCCTGCCCAGCGGAAAGATCGGCTGCTCGATCGTGACACCGCGAACCTTGGCAAATTCATTCACCGCGTCGAGATCCTGCACGATGTACTGGACAAAGCGCAATCCGAACGCCTTCTCCCAGCGACCGGCGTGCACGGGCAGGTCGGCGCCGAAGGAGCCGATCGTGATCGTCGTGTTGCCGAAGCGGTAGCTATACAAGTCGCTGCACCCGGGATCGGGCGCTTTCCTTGGACCACTTTCCTCGAAGCCGATGAAGTCGCGATAGAACTCGCGGCTCTTTTCCAGGTCGCTCACGGTGAGTCGCAGCTCGATGCTGTCGAATGCGTCCTCGGGCGCGCCTTCCGGCGGGATGACCAGTTCGATGTGAATGCCGTCGGGGTCGGTCACCGTGGTGCGGCGGCTGCCATCTTGGACCGACGTGAACGCCGGTGCCTCGCGGCCGACGGCCTCGAAACGCTCGACGATCGCCTGCTCGTCCGGGAAGTGCAAGGTCAGGGGGCGGATGCGTATGGCTGCGTCCACCGGACCGGTCATGGTCTTCTTCGTGGCATCACTGTGAAGCAACTTGATTTCGCTGGTGCCCACCTGGTAGCGCGTCATGACGAGCCCGCCGGGCAGATTCAGGTTCGCCGTCGGCTTGAGCTTGAGCACCTCGCCGTAGAATTCCTTGGATGCTTCGACATCGCTGACAGAGAGCACAAGGTTTACGCTTTTCTGGAACATCAGGTTGGGGATGTCCACGTGTTCGGCCCCGGCCGCGGACGAGGCACCCGCGAGAACAGCCACAAACATTGCCAAGCCGAGAGATAGGCAGGTGGTTGCGCGGAAAGGCTGTGCGGGCATGATCGGCACTCCCGTGTTTGTGGACCTCTGGTATGCCGACATTGTAGCAGGAGGTTTTTCGAGAGGCATGGGAGGCGTCGGCCCCGACAGGCGAATACAATAGGGGCCTCGATCGCTCCACGCTGGCTGCAAGGCACGAACCGACTATGATGGCCGACTCCGACAAGATCCGCGCCGACATCGTGGCCAGCATTCGGCAGTTCGTCAAGCGCGAGGTGCTACCGGTGGCCAGCGAACTCGAGCACGCCGACGCCTACCCGAGCCAGATCGTCGAGGGCATGAAGCAGCTCGGCCTGTTTGGCGCCAACGTGCCGCCCGAGTATGGCGGACTAGGGCTCGACTACACGACGTTTGCGATGGTGATCGAGGAGCTCGCCCGTGGTTGGATGAGCATCGTGGGCCCGCTCGGCACGCACACCGTGATCTGCGACATCATCCACCGCTTCGGTACGGAGGAACAGCGAAAGCGATTTCTCCCGGGCCTGGCGTCCGGCGAGCGGCGGGGCGGGCTGGCCCTCTCGGAGGCCGATGCCGGTACCGACGTCCAGCGATTGCGCACGACGGCCACGCCCCAGGGCGACGGCTACCTGATCAACGGCTCGAAGATGTGGATCACGAATGCCCGCTACGGCAACACATTCGTGCTGGCGGCCAAGACCGACACGAGCGCCGATCCGCCCTATGCCGGTATCTCGGCCTTTGTCATCGAGAAGGGTGAGGGTTTCCACGTTACTCGCGACATCGACAAACTCGGCTACAAGGGTGTGGAGACCTGCGAGCTGTTCTTCGACAATTTCTACGTGCCGCGCGAGAACCTGATCGGCGGCCAGGAGAACCTCGGCTTCAAGCACATCATGACCGGTCTCGAGAGCGAGCGGATCAACGTCGCGGCCCGCGGCGTCGGCCTGGCCCGGGCGGCATTCGAAGACGCGATTCAGTATGCCCAGCAGCGGCACACTTTCGGCAAGCCAATCTGCGAGCACCAGACCATCCAGATCAAGCTGGCCGACATGGCCACGAAGATCGAAGCAGCGCGGCTGCTGGTCTACTCGGCGGCCGAAAAGAAAGACCGCGGCGAGCGGTGCGACTTGGAGGCGGGCATGGCCAAGCTCTTTGCGACCGAGTCGGCCCAGGAGGTCGCCTCCGAAGCACTGCGGATTCACGGCGGGGCCGGCTATTCGAAAGACTTCAATGTCGAGCGCTACTACCGTGATGCGCCTCTGCTGATCGTCGGCGGCGGGACCAACGAATTGCAGCGGTTGATCATCGCCAAGGGGCTCGTGGCCAAGTACCCCATCAAGTAGCGCGGCGACGCAGGCCGTCGGGCAAATGGCCGCACATCTGTGCCAGGAATTGCCGTCGAGCCTTGCCGCCCGCGGGCACCTCGTCGAGCCGCTCGTCGATCAGCAGGGACGTCAGGCCGTGTACCTGGCACCAGGCGGCCGCGGCGAGCTCCTGCGGATCGCCCGACTTGAAAACTCCGTTGGCTTGGCCGCGCTCGATGATCGCCACTAGGTGGCCGAACGCCGCATGCGACTCCTCTTCGAGTTGTTGGCTATTGGGCGTGGGCGAACTCGACTGCCGGCCGAACATCAACCGGTACCGCTCCGGCTGCTTGAGCCCTTGCTCGACGTAGGCCACGCCGGCAGCCACTAATTGCCCAACGGAGTCGTTGGGATGCCGTGCAGCAGCCTTGGCCACCACGCGGCCCAAATCCATGAAGCCTTCGGCCGCCAGGGACGCCAGCAGGGCATCTTTATCGAAAAAATGCCGGTAGGGGGCCTGGTGGCTCACGCCGATCCGTCGGGCCAGCTCGCGGAGACTGAGCGCCTCGGGCCCTTCGGCCGCCAGCAGCTCGCCGCCGACGCGCAGCAGCTCGGCCGCCAGGTCTCCATGATGATACGCCTTTCGTTTGGTCGCCATATCGCCATCCTAGCTCAGTATGTTGACAGTGTCCACTTGGCTCGTTAGGCTTTGTGTAGACACCGCCTACATATTCGGGAGACGCGCGATGAAAACCACGCTGGAATCGCCCACGGCAAAGGTCGGCCGACCCTATCGCACGGCCGACGACCTCGAGGCCTTCGACGCGGTCGTGATCGGGTCGGGCATGGGATCGCTAACGGCCGCCGGCGTGCTGGCTCGCGCTGGCAAGCGCGTGCTGGTACTCGAACGGCACTACACGCCGGGCGGGTTCACGCACGTGTTTAAGCGGCCCGGCTGCGAGTGGGACGTCGGGCTGCACTACGTCGGCCAACTGTTCCAACGCGACGACATGATGGCCGGCCTGTTCGACTACGTGACCCAAGGGGGTGTCGAGTGGGCCCCGATGGACCCGGTCTACGATCGCATCATCTGCCAGGGCGAGTCGTACGACCTCGTCGCCGGCAAGGAGTCGCTCGCCGATTCCTTGAAGGGATCGTTTCCCGCGGACGCCCGGGCGATCGATCGGTACCTCGACTTGTTGTACCGCTGCCCGTCGTCATCGACGCCGTACTTTATGGAGAAGGCCTTGCCCGGCTGGCTGGCCGCGGTCGTGGGGCCGCTGTTGCGGTATCCGTTCTTGCGCTACGCGAAGCGGACCACCTACGACACACTTCGCCGCCTGACGACAAACGAAAAGTTGATTGGTGTGCTGACGGCGCAGTACGGCGACTACGGGCTGCCGCCTCGCCAAAGCAGCTTTGGCGTGCATGCCATGGTCGCGCGGCACTATCTGGAAGGGGCCGCGTACCCAGTGGGCGGGGCCAGCCGCATCGCCGCGGCGATCCATCGCACGATCGAATCGGCCGGCGGCCAACTGCTGGTGCGGGCTGAAGTGCGGCGGATTGTCACCGAGAACGGTCGCGCCGTGGGCGTCGAGATGGCGGATGGCCGACTCATTCGCGCCCCGCGTGTGATCAGCGGCACGGGCATCCGCCCCACCACATCACGGTTGTTGGCGCCCGACGACGCTGCGCGATTGGGCTTCGTCGACAAGCTCGAGCGCATCGGGCCTTCGTGCACCATGCTCTGCTTGTTCGTGGCGCTGGATGGCGCGGACGAGGAATTCGGCATTCCCAAGACCAACCTCTGGGTCCACGACGGCTTCGACCACGACGCGAGCGTCGAGCGCTATTTGGCGGACTCCGGCAAGCCGTTTCCGCTGGTGTATCTTTCGTTTCAATCGGCAAAGGATCCTTCGTTCGCGGAACGCTATCCAAACACGTCCGCCGTGCAAGTGCTCGCACCGGCGAACTATGGCTGGTTCGACAAATGGGAGGCCACCGACTGGCACCGCCGCGGTGAAGCTTACGAAGCGTGGAAGCACCAATTCACCGAACGACTGCTAGGCGTCCTGCACCAGCAAATGCCGGCGACGCGCGGCCGCGTCAAGCACGCCGAGTTGGGCACGCCGCTTTCGATTCGGCACTTCGCCAATCATCCCAAAGGCGAAACTTACGGCCTGGCCCACACGCCCGAGCGTTTCGCCTTGCGTGCACTGCGACCGCAGGCAAGGATTCCCGGCCTGTACTTCACCGGCGTCGATGTCTCGCTTTGCGGCATCGCCGGGGCGATGGTCGGCGGGTACCTGACGGCCTCGGCAGTGTTGGGCAAGAACGCCATGGCGGCGGCCAGCCGTTAAATCCGTGCCGATGGCACTTCACTTCTTCATCAATTCGCGCTGATCCGCACAGTCGGTTGGCTAGGCAGAGTCGGGATCGCGCGCTAGCATCGGCGTTCGTGGATGGGTTCGACGCAAATAGTTTGCTCTCTTCAAGTTTCTTGGTATAAACGCAGGTGCCCCCACTCCGGAAAGACCGAAACATACCTACGCGACGCGGCTGTCTTGCCGCGCGGCCATTCGGAGGACTGCACGTCATGAGAACCCGTTTGTCTCTTGTCGGAGCGTTGTGTCTGACTCTGGCCCTTGGCTCGTTTGCCGGCGCTGCCGAGCAGGACGAGTTACTGGGACGCAAGGTCGCCAACTTCACGCTCAAGGATTATCGCGGCAAGACCCATTCGCTGTCCGACTTCAAGGACAAGAAGCTGGTGGTCGTCGCCTTCCTGGGCACCGAGTGCCCGCTGGCGAAGTTGTACGGCCCGCGGATGCAGGAGCTCAACGAAGAGTTCGCCGACCAAGGAGTCGCCTTCCTGGGCATCAACCCCAATCGGCAGGACTCGATTTCCGAAGTGGCCGCCCACGCGCGGATTCACGGTATCAAGTTTCCGATCCTGAAAGATCTGAGCAATGTCGTGGCTGATCAGTTCGGTGCCACGCGGACGCCGGAACTCTTTGTGCTCGATCAAGACCGCAAGGTTCGCTACCACGGCCGCGTGGACGCCCAGTACGGCTTTGGTTACGGCGTCGGATACGTCAAGCCGGTGCTCGATCGCCGCGACCTGGCCATCGCCATTGTGGAGCTACTGGAGGACAAGCAGGTCAGTGTCCCGTCGACCGAGATCAAGGGCTGTCTGATCGGCCGCGTGCGACCCGCGGAAGAGAACGCCGAAGTGACGTACTCGAACCAGATCGCCCGGTTGTTCCAGGACCGCTGCGTGTTCTGCCACCGCGACGGCCAGATCGCGCCGTTCTCGATGACCAACTACGACGAAGTCGCCGGCTGGGGCGAGATGATCAACGAGGTCGTGCAAGAGCGGCGGATGCCTCCCTGGCACGCCGAACCGGGAATCGGCGAGTTTTCGAACGACGCCCACTTAAGCAACGACGAGCTGAAGCTCGTCTCCGCCTGGGTCGAAGCCGGCTGCCCCGAGGGTGATCCGGCCGATCTACCCGAACCCAAACAGTTCACCAAGGGCTGGATGCTGCCCCGCGAGCCCGATCAGATCGTCTACTTCGGCGACGAGCCGGTCGACGTGATGGCCGAAGGGACCGAGCCCTATCGGCACTACACGGTCGATCCCGGCTTTACCGAAGACAAGTGGGTGCAGTGGGCCGAATGCATGCCCGGCAACCCGCTGGTCGTGCACCACATTATCGTGTTCGTCAAGCCTCCCGAATCGAAGGAGCGCTCGCGCAATCCGGATATCCGCGGCTTCGGCTTCCTGGCCGGGTTTGCGCCGGGCACGCGCCCGATGGTATTCCCGCCGGGCACGGCCAAGAAGATTCCCGCCGGCTCGAAGCTGGTGTTCCAGATGCACTACACGCCCTGCGGGTCGCCGCAGAAGGATTTGAGCAGCATCGGCCTGATCTTCATGGACGAGGACGAAGTGGAACATGTCGCGGCGACCACCAACACGGCGGACCACGAGTTTGCCATTCCGCCGCACGACGCCAACTACCGTTCGGACGCCGAACGCACGCTGACGCGCGACACGCTGCTGCTCTCGATGTTTCCGCACATGCACCTGCGCGGCAAGTCGTTCCGCTACGAAGTGACATATCCCGACGGACGCGAGGAAGTCCTGCTCGACGTGCCGCGGTACGATTTCAACTGGCAGAACAACTTCATCCTGGCCGAGCCCAAGCTGCTGCCCAAGGGCACGAAAATGCACTGCACGGCCTACTTCGACAACTCGTCGGACAACCTGGCCAATCCTGACCCGACCGAAACGGTTCGATACGGACCGCAGACGTGGGAGGAAATGATGATCGGCTGGTTCGACGTCTCGTATCCGCGCGATCAGGCGGAAGCCATCCTCGAGCGGGCCGAGAACGAAGCCGACAATCACGTCGAAGATGGCGATGTCGGTGAGGGCGACGACACCGTCGAGGCGACGGAGGCCGAAGCCGCCGGCTGACGCCACGACGACACGATAGAACCCCAAAAAGGCCGCGACGGGCCAATCGCTCGTCGCGGCTTTTTTCGTTGCTCGATGACGATTGTCACGGCGCGTTTGCAGTGCGTGGCAACCCGTGTCTAGACTCGGACGAGAGCGATGCCCGCAAACCAGCCCGAAGCCGGGCAATGGTCATTCCGGCCACGCTAGGCCAAACGAACCTCGCTCGTGCTTCGAGCTAGTGTCTATCTTTCGGAGGTGCAATGGTGACGAGGAAATGGCTGGTCTTGGGAGTCGTATTGTTGGGGGGACTGGCGAGCGGTTGGCTCTTGCAGCGGGTGGCTGCTGAAACGCCGGGACAGGCGAAGCCCGTACCGCGGCCGGCGACCGTGCTCGACTTCGGGGCTGCAGGCGATGGTCAGGCTGACGACACGGCCGCGGTCCAGCGTGCCGTCGATGCCGGCGTCGGGCAGGTGCGCTTTCCCGCGGGCACGTATCGTCTGACCAAAACCGTGGTCATCGATCTCGATCGGGTCGGCTACACGGCAGTCTCCGGTAACGGGGTGGCCCAAATCATCATGGCGGGCCAGGGGCCGGCATTTCGGTTTGTGGGCACCCACGGCGGCACGGCATCGCCCACGACGGTGAAGCCCAACGTCTGGCAGCGGCAGCGTGCACCGTCGGTCGAAGGAATCGAGATCGTCGGCGATCACCCGGAGGCTTTGGGCGTCGAGGCGACCGGCACAATGCAGTTAACCTTGTCTCGACTGGTCGTACGAGACGCACTGCATGCGGTACGGCTCGTGGAGCGCAACCGCAACGTGATCTTGTCGGAGTGCCACCTGTACGACAACCACGGCGTGGGCGTGTATCTCGACGGTGTGAACCTGCACCAGATCAACGTGGCCAACTGCCACATCAGCTATAACGACGGCGGTGGCATCGTTGCCCGCGATAGCGAACTGCGCAACCTGCACGTCGGCACGTGCGATATCGAGGCCAACATGGGCGGCCCCGACTCCCAGCCCACGGCCAACATTCTGCTCGACTCCACAGGTAACTCAATCGCCGAGGTGGCCATCGTCGGCTGCACGATCCAACACGCCCACGACGCGCCCAACTCGGCCAACATCCGCATCGATGGCCGGTCGCGCAAGCGTCCGCACACCGAGGAACTGCGGCACGGCAATATCACGATCGCCGACAACGTGCTCTCCGACGTGCAAGTGAACGTCGAGGTGCGCAACGTCCGCGGCGCGACGATCACGGGCAATACGTTCTGGCAGGCCTATTCCGACAACCTGGTGGTCGAAGGCTCCGACAACATCGTCGTGGCCAGCAACGTCTTCGACCGTAATCCGCGCTATCACGGCGGCGACGGCGGCACGGCCAGGCTGGGCATCGTATTTCGCGATTGCGACGGGGGCACGCTGGCGGGCAATCACGTGGCCGGTACCGGTGATGTGCCCGCGGCGATCGTATTGCGGCGATGCCGGCGGATGAACGTCACCGGCTGCACGATCCTCGACTACGGCCGCTGCGGGCTGCTGCTGGACAATGTGTCGGACAGCCGGGTATCGGATTGCTTGATCCGCGCCACCGGCGACGCGGGCCCGGCACTGCAGATCGCCGCGGGCACGGGCAATCTGGTGGTCGACAACCTGCTCGGCAACAAGCCGAAACTGGGCGACGACGTCGGCGTGGTGCGCGACAACGTCTATCCCTGAACGCGTCGCTCAACCGCGAAGCCGGATTCGGCCTAGACTAGCTCGTCCAAAACGTCGATTCCTTCGGCGCCTGGTACCGCACGTTCATGTAAGGCGTTTCGACGCGCTGGTTCTTGGCCAGCGACTGCATCCCGGCCTCGACCAGGCCGCCGGTGAGCAGCGTCCGCTCGACGGGGTAGGGGGGGTTGCCGGTGAGAAAGGTCTGTTCGGCCTTCGACATTAGCGCCGCCGAGTAAACCACGTTGGGGTTCGGCGGCAGGTAGAACAGCGTCGACAGCGGTTCTTCCTGGCCCTTGAGCCTGGCTGCAAACGTAAAGTCGTTGACCAGGCCGTTCATCAAGAGCATTGCGCCCCTGAGTCCGTCGTTGTACTCGAAGCGGTAAGCGACCGGATCCTTGACCCAGGCACGCATCTGCTCTGGCGTGGGGTAGCGGTGGCTGAACGTCTCGGGTTGGGCCAGCGTCTGGCTGCGGCACAGGCAGGCTTTAAACAGGTTCTGGTCGATGCCGCCGCCGGCCCAAGATCCCTTTTCGAGGGACGCCCACACGTCGTCGCCGCGAATGGCTTCCAGCCAGGCCACACCGGTTTCGCCGCCCTTGCGGCGCTCGACCATGCACTGAATCACCTCGAACGCGTGGAAGTCGTAACTGTCCAGTCCCCCCATGGCGACCGACATCACTTCGTCGACCTGGGCCCCGTACGGCATCTCGATCGACGGCATCCGCCAGGTCACCGGCAGCGACGAGCCGGCCAGGTAGGGAATGTTCATCGACCGGGCCGTGTCGACCATCTCCTTGGCCCAGTCCCATTTCCACGAGAGGTGCTTATCGTTGAACATCGGCACCGTGCGGCCGTCTGCCTGAAAAACGTCGACGACCTGCTTGAAGAACTCGTATCGCGGGTACTTCTTCTGGCCGAACTCGTTGTTCGGATAGTCGCCGTGTTCGCCGATGACGAGCACGGCGTCGACGGCCAGCTCCTTTCCGCCGCAGCGCAAGGCCTCGGCGATGGTCGGATAGAGCGGAAAGCCGAATTCCTTGGAGCGGCTGCGGGCCAGATCGTTCTCGGGAAACTGAGCGACGTAGGCCGACACGACCTCCAGGGGCGGATGGTGCCAGCGGCCACCGATGGGGTAGCCCACGAGAAACCGCGTGCCCATGTGCCAGGCATGCGAGTGATAGCGCCACTCGGTGGTGACGATCGCCAGGCGCTTGCGTTTGCCGTCGCCGGCCAATGCCGACGCCCAGGGGGCGGCGGCCAGCGTTCCACCCACGGCTGCCAGAAACGAACGTCGATCGAGCATGGCTTTCTCGCTGTCAGACTTTCGTCGTTTTCCCCGACTCGGCCGAGGCGTAAATCGCAAACACGGTCCGTAACGCACGCAGGCTCTCGGCACTGGTGATCGGCGGGTCGCTCATCGTGGCACAGGCGCGAACGGCCTCGTGGACGAAGGGCTCGTAGCCGCGCGGGTCTCTGGAGCCGGGCCAGGTCTGCACGCCGGCCGAGGCGTGGGCGTTCTCGTAGAAGCGCAGCGGCCGGTCAAGCATCGGTTCGAGGTGGATCCAGCCGGCGGAGCCCCAGATCTTGATGTGCGAGTGGTAGCTCTGGTCGAGGTAGTAGCCCGAGGTGATTGTGCCCAGGGCTCCGTTGTCGAAACGAAAGGCCGCGGCGGCCGAATCCTCAACGTCGATCGGCTGGCCGCCGACGTTGGCGATGAAGCCGCACGTCTGGTCGATCGACGAGCCGGTGAGAAACATGGCCAGATCGAGCCAGTGAATGCCCAGCCAGATCAGGTGTCCGCCGCCGGCGCGCTTTCGATGCGCATACCAGGTATCGTGATAGGCCTCGTCAGTGAGCCGCGTCTGGTCGGCAATGATGTGGACCTCGATGCCGTAGAGCTTGCCGATGCGTCCCGCCGCGATGATCTCGCGGGCCGCAACCGCGTCGTTCTTCGAGCGATTTGCCAGGGCCAACATCAGGTAGCGGTGTTTGCTGTCGGCCTTGTCGACCAGCCGGGCAAAATCTGCGACGCGCACGCAAGCGGGCTTTTCGGCGAAGACATGGCAGCCGGCGTCGAGCGCCGCGTCGATCACTGGTGGCGCGAGCCGGGCTTCCATGGTCACCAGCGCCATCGCCGGCGTGTGCTCCTTGAGCAATTGTTCGTAGTCGCGCGTCGTGCCCTTGAGTTTGTCGCCTAAGCGTCGCTTGGCCTCGTCCTGCCAGCGGCCATCGGGATCGGCCAGGTACACCGCGTCGCAGTCTTTGGCGGTGGCCAGCCCGCTGAGATAGGCTCCGACATGAGCGCCGCCGGCATGCGTAAGCACTCCTACGGTGATGGGCGGAGCCATGGCAAACCTCGAATCGGTGGGGCGGGACATTGTCGGCGGGAAGATCCCTGTCGACTATAACCCACCGGCCAGTGACGTGCGAGGATACACTCGAGGGAGCTACTGGCCTTTGGCCTGCAGCACTGCTTCGATGGGATAGTGATCCGACGGGTAGCGGCCGTCGCGATTGGTGTAGTTGATGGCGGCGTGCGTGGCGGCCCACTCCGGCGAGGCCAGGATGAAGTCGATGCGCCGGCCGCGGCGGCGCCCCGAGAAGCCGTGCGAGGTGGCTTCGTCGTCGGCCGCCTCGGGATGAGCCTGCCGGTAGACGTCGACCAGCCTGGGGTCGGCATCGGCCGTCAGCAGCGAGGCGAAGCCCCGGTGCGTGTCGGTCACGTTCAGGTCGCCCGTCATGATGGTCGGCATGCCGGCGGCGTTTTCGCTGAGCCATTCGCGGATGATGCGGCCGGCCTCGACGCGCGCCCGCCGTCCGCGATGATCCCAATGCGTGTTAAGGAAGCACAGCTCGAGCTCGTCGGCCTCGCGATCGGCGAGCTTGACCCAGGTGGCGATGCGCGGCAGCGAACTATCCCAACTCTTGCTGCCGGGCACGTCCGGCGTTTCGCTCAACCAGAAAGTGCCGGAGTCGAGCAGCTCGAAACGTTTCGTCTTGAACAGCACGGCCGAGAGCTCCCCTCGCCGCTGGCCGTCGTCGCGTCCCACGCCCACCAGCGTGTAGTCGGAAAGCTCCTCGGCCAGGAAGTCGGCCTGCATGGCCAGCACTTCCTGTGTGCCGAGCAGATCGGGATCGAACGTGCGGATCGTCTCGACGAGCATGTCCTTGCGTTTTTCCCAGGCGTTTTCGCCGTCGCCAGCCGAGCCGTAGCGGATGTTGAACGTCATCACGCGCATCGTGTCCTCGGCGATCGAGCGGCCCGGCGCGAACAGCGATGCGGCCAAGGCGACCAGCACTAGGGCGAACATCATCGGGGGACGCATCGAACCTTCCTCGCCTGAGGGACTTTCTAGTTGGACCCTTGCCCTATCCGTCGGCGACGTTCACGTACACCTTCAGTGCCGACTGATCGTCGACCAGGGCCCGCATCATTTGTTCGTAACTCTCCAGCCCGTCAACGGGCGTGGTGAGAATCCGTTCGATCACGCCGGGATAGGTGACCTCGCCGAGGGCCATGTCCTTGATGCCCATCTCGAAGTGCTCGCGGTTGGCGTTGACCGATCCTAACAAAAGCTTGTTGCCCAGCACCCAGTCGAGATTCACCTTGTCGGAGGGAACTTCGACGTGCTGCCGCCCGCCGGTGACGCTGGTCCAAACCAGCACGCCGTTGTGGCCCAGCAACTGCATCGAGCCGAAGGCCACGGCGCTGCTGCCGGTGGCGTCGATGATCAGGTCGGCCTTGCCCACGCGCCCGGGCAGCTCGTCGAGCGGCACCTGCTTGGTGCTGATGTAGTGGGCTCCCATGGCCTCGACCAATTCGGCCTTGAGCGACGGCGGTTCGCCGCGTGCCAGCGTGTAGACCTCGAGCCCGCGCAGCCGCAAGACGAGCGTGGTGAGCAGGCCGATCTGCCCGGCACCCATCACGTAGGCGATTTGCGGGCGCCACACGCGCAGGCGGCGCTGCACTTCGTAGGCTTGCTGCACGGCCTTGGTGGCACAGCTCATCGGCTCGGCCAGCACGTGCAGGTGCTTGAGCCCGTCGGGCATGCGAACGATGAACTCGGCGTCGTCGACGTAGTATTCGGTGAGAAAGCCGTGCAGCAGATTGATGCCGCGCTCGTAGTAGGTTTCCTCGCTGGTCATGTCCGAAGTGCCGATCTGATCGTAGATCGAGCCGCCGGGACGGCGCACGGTTGCCGTGACGTAGTCGCCCGGCTTGACGTGCCTCACGGCGGGCCCCACTTCCTCGACGACGCCGAACGATTCGTGACCCAGCACCAGGAACTGATATCCCGGCGGGGGCGCGCCGTACTTGGCTTCGTTGATTTCGCGGTCGGTGGCGTCGACGCCGACCTTGAGCACCCGCACCAGCACGCCGCGGCCGTCGGGCATGTCGGTCACACTGGGTTTGGGAAGATCGGCCAGGTGGACGCTCTCGGGCTGGCCCGGAGTGACGGCGACGGCTTTCATGCGGACTTCTAGCGGTGGTGTCTCAGGGCAGGAAGCGGCGGTGCCAGACCGCCGAGACTGACCAGCCTAGCCGCTGGCGGGTCGATGTCAACGCACGCTGGTGCCGACCTCGACAGGCCCAGGCTAGCTCGCTAGTTTGAGAGGCACGGCGGACAAGAAACGGGTCTATTGTTGGGGGGCAAGAACATGCCGAACGTGGCGATTGGTTTTGGCGTGGTTCTCAGCGCCATCGGAATGTGGGGCTATTTCGGGGCCGAGGCCGACCGGCAGAGCATCACGGCGTTGATTCCAGCTTTCTTCGGCGTGCCGCTGATCGTCTGCGGCGCGCTGGCGTACAACTCGGCCCTTCGCAAACACGCCATGCACGCGGCGGCCGCCATCGGACTGCTTGGCTTTCTCGCCGGCTTCGGGCGCGGTCTAATGAAGCTGGGTAACGCCATCTCCGACGATCCGCTGTACAACCGCGCGCCGCGGATGGCGTTGCTGATGGGCGTCATCTGCCTGGTATTCGTGGCCACCTGCGTGTGGTCGTTTATCTCGGCCCGGCGTGCCCAACGCGCCGCCGCGGCTGCCGGCGACGGAAGCTAGACTGGAGTTGGGCTAGACCAACTCGCGAATGGGTTCGCCGTCTTCGACGTAGTACCGAGGGCGGCCGCGCGAGTCGAGATAGGTGCCGTCGAGCGGCACGCCCATGTGGCGATAGATCGTGGCGGCCAGGTCGCTGGGCGTGACGGGACGCTCCTTGATTTGACCGCCGTCGCGCTCCGTGCTGCCGATCACCTGGCCGTGCCGCATCCCGCCGCCAGCCAGCGTCATCGACATCACGACCGGCCAGTGGTTGCGTCCGTCGCTGCTGCCTTGCGTGCCGATCTGCGGCGTGCGGCCGAACTCGCCCATCGCGATCACTAGCACATCGTCGGCCAGTCCGCGCTGTTCCAGATCGCTTACCAGCGTGGTGAGCAAATGATCGAACACAGGCAGCAGCGGGCGAAGGCCGTTCCAGATGCCGCCGTAGGGCGGAATGTTGTCGCCGTGCGTGTCCCAGGTGCCCGAGGCGCCGTGATTGCTCAGGTCGATCGTCACGAAGCTCACGCCCGCTTCGACCAGCCTGCGGGCCAATAGCGCCTGCTGGCACCAGTCGTGCGAGCCGTAGCGCTCGCGCACGGCGGCCGGTTCCTGCGAAAGATCGAACACCTGCTGGGCCTTCTGGCCGGCAACGATGTCGATGGCCTGCTGCTCGAAGCGGTCGAGGGCCTGCATCGAGCCGGAAAGATCGAGATCGCGCCGCAGACGGTCGAATTGCTGTTGCAGATCGTGCCGCGAGCGGATGCGGGTCTGGTCGAGCCCCGCCGGCAGCTCAAATAGCCCTTGGACCTCGTTGCCCAGAAACGGGTCGTACTCCTTGCCGAGGTAGCCCCCCCAGGCCACGTGCGAGCGCGACTTCATGTTCAGCACCACGCTCGGTGGCATGTCGCGGCGGAGCGGTCCGGCATGCTTTGCCGCGATCGAGGCGATCGCCGGAAACTTGTCGCCCTCGCGGTTCGTGCGGGGCGATGCGGCGCGGTTTCCGGTCTGGAACACCTGGTTCGGCTCGTGGTTGCTGAAACGGGCATCGACCGAGCGAATGACGGTGAGCCGATCCATCATCGCTGCCTGCTTGGGCAGGAATTCACAGAAGCGGATGCCTGGCAACTTGGTCGCGATTGTGCCGAAGGGGCCCCGAATCTCGGGTGGAGCCTGCGGCTTGACGTCCCAGGTGTCGATGTGGCTGGGGCCGCCGGTCATCCAGATCAAAATCACGCTCTTGCCGCCGGGGGCCGCGCCTTCGCGGGCAGCGGCACTGCGGGCTGCAAGCACGCCGGGGAGCGTCAAACCGGCCATGCCTGCCAGGCTGGCTTTCAGCACGCTGCGGCGGCTGTAGCTCACGAGTCCTTCGCGCTGGCGAGGGCGAAGGAATCCAAACGCGTGGCCGGCATGTGCCGTGGGCGGGTGGCGATGCATGGCCGCCTATTATAGCCGAGCCGCCCGGGGCGAAAAGCAAGATCGCGGCCGACGACCTGCGGGGGCGATATGTATCGCCATTTTCAGCTATGAATCTTCCTAAGCAGCGAGATCTGGCCGGCGTGGTAGATGTTGTGCTGAATGATGCCGTGCAGGCAGACGTAGACCTTTGACATGCCGTCGAAAATCGGTTCTTCGAGCCGCGCCTCGTCCTGCACCATCACCTCGTCGCGCAAAAGTTCATAAGAGCGGCGCAAGTTCCACTGCGCCTTCTTCCATTCGCCGGACGTGCGCTCCTTGATCTTGGGCCAGTCTTCGCCGGGTTCGGGCCGCGTCGTGTTTCCCTTCAGCCACTTGCGAACCGTGTCCTGCCAGAAGGTCATGTGCAGCACGATCTGCCAGATGTTATGAGCCCCATTCGGAGATCGAGCCTTGGCCATCTTGAGCGTTACGCCATCCAGCGCCTCCTCCACGGCCGGACCGTGAAACGCGCGACCCTGAAAGGTCCGCTGCAGTTGCTTCGCAATGCGATGAACTTCGCTCATGCCGCCCTCTCTCGTACCGCCCAGCTTAGGGATCGTGCTTATCGATAAACTCGACGAGCGAGTCGACGTACAACTGCGGCATGTAGCCTGCCATGATCGCCGTCAGGTGCGACTTGCCCGGCAGCACCACCGCGGTGAAGTCGTCCAGTTCGCGCTGCATGCGATGGGTGCGGGCATTGGGGCGATCAAATTCGCCATTGATTGCCAGTACGGGCATCTCGATCGTCGAAAGGTCAATACCGCCGCGCTCGTCGGGCTTCCACGGATACTGGCGCACCGCGGACAGTGCTTTCTCGTCGCGATGCGGCATGCGGCGCAGCTTCGACATCGCTTCGGCTTCCTGCGGATCGGGGCCTCGTGCATCGGCGGGGACCTGGCTCTTGTACTTCTCCTCGACCTCGGGCACACCCGATCCGCCGTACGAGGCGGTGATGAAGCGATCCGGCGACATGGTCAGCAACTGCGTGACGATGAACCCGCCCATCGAGTAGCCGTGGACGTGGGCCTTAACGATGTCGAGATGATCCATCAACTCGAGGACGTCGCGGGCCATTTGGGGACCGTACTTTTCGGGGTCGTGCGGTTTGTCGCTCTTGCCGTGCCCGCGGCAATCGAGCGCCACGACACGGTGGTTCTCGGCCAGGGCCTCGGCAACGCCGTTGAGAAACCAATTGCCTTCCGCCGTGCCGGTGTAGCCGTGCACGAGCACGACGGGCGAGCCTTGGCCGGCCTCGAGATAGTGGATGTTCACGCCATCGCTGGCCGTGAAGGAGCCGTCCTGGACGTCGAGGGCTGTTGCGCCGGCCGCGAGCAATCCGGACCACGCGACAGTGGAAACGAACCCGATAAGCGGCCTGAAGCCGAGCATGAGATGCGCCCTCGCCACGGATTTGCAAAGAGGTGAAGCGCCCTTGAAACACCGTTCGCGATTTTGCCCCCGCGGCGGCGAAAAGGCAAGTTTTTTCCTTTCGTTTGCCGTTGCTGCGGGATGGACGGCAAAACGTTGACCGCCGCGGCAGCCCTAGGCTAAGCTCAAACGGCCGGCCCGAAGACGACTCGCCCCCGTTGGAGTTATGACATGCAGCGTTTCGGTTTGACCTTCCTCCTGGCAGCCCTGCTTGTTTCCTCCGCAGGCGCAGGCAAGTACAACGCGGTGCTCGACATCGGCGACCCGGCACCGGCGTGGAAGGACCTGGAGGGCGTCGACGGCAAGCGCCATTCGCTGTCCGACCTGGAAGAGAAGGAGGTTGTCGTCGTTGTATTCACCTGCAATAGCTGTCCGGTGGCCGCCGACTACGAGGACCGCATTCTGGAATTCTCCAAGAAATTTGCCGGACCCGACGGCAAAGTGGGGTTGGTTGCCATCAACGTCAATCAGATTCCCGAGGATCGGTTGCCGAAGATGAAAGAGCGAGCCGAGGCCAAGGGATTCGATTTCCCGTACCTCTACGACGAGTCGCAACAGATCGGCCGCGACTACGGAGCCGCGTTCACGCCCGAGTTCTTCGTGCTCGACCAGGATCGCAAGGTCGTGTACATGGGGGGAATGGACGACAGCAGCAATTCGGAGATGGTCGAGAACAACTATCTGGTCCCGGCGGTCGAAGCGGCCCTCGCAGGCGACACCCCCGAGACGGCGGAAGCCCCCGCCATCGGGTGCCGCGTTCGCTACGCCCGGCAGCGCCGCTCGCGGAAATGAGGGGGGCCTGATCTGGGCCTCATGCCCGTGCTAGCCGGGTAATGTAGCCAGCAGGTGGCTGGGATGTCTCATTCTTTTGCTTGACAAATGGGGCGTATCTCGGTTTAATCAAAACAGAATCAGAATTCTGGTTCAATAAACGGCCGCTTTGGTCGACTCAGTAATAGAACGTTCGTTCTGCTTTTCGTACGACTTCAAACCCTTCCAAGGGCTCGCTACTCGTGGCAGGAACACTCAACAGAGTGGAATGGGTCAAGCCGGCCCGGCAAGCGCGCAGCCAAGAGACGCTCGAGCGTCTGCTGGATGCGGCCGAGGAAATTGTCTCGGAACGCGGCTTCGACAACGCCACCGTGGCCGAGATCGTGCGCCGCGCGAACTCGTCGGTTGGCGCGATGTACGCCCGGTTTGCCGACAAGGACTCGCTGCTGGTTTGTCTGCACGAGCGGTTCTGCGAACAGGCACTGGCCACGGCCGACATGGCGCTGGAGCCAACGCGGTGGGCCGGCGCCTCGATTGCCGATATCCTGGCAGTCACCACGCCGTTCCTGGTACACACCTATCACCACAAGCGCGGGCTGATTCGCGCGTTTATCGCGCGTTGCAGTTGCGACCCATCGTTCGCCGAGCGCGGTAGTCGCTTGGGGCGCGAGATCGCCTCCAAGCTGCTCGACCTGTTGGCCGACCGATACGAAGAGATCAAACATCCCCATCCGGAACTGGCGATCGATTTCGGACTGCGGATGATTTTCGACACGCTGGATCACGAGACGATGTATGCGGACTTCCAGCGGACCAAGATTACACTGACCCGCGAACAGTTGGCAGAGGAGCTGACTCGGGCATTTTTGAGCTATTTGGGCGTGGCAACGCCGCAGGCCTGGTAATTGGGCACCAGGCCGCGACTGCGGCGGCGTCGCCATTGGGCATTAATGGAGGTTGACAGATGGGCAAGCTTTTCGTGACCGCGTTGGTAGCTGCTGCGCTTGGCACCGGCGCCCTGGCGGCCGTGGCGGAAGAGACGACTCCCCTCGGCAAGAAGGTCGAAGACTTCACGGCTCGCGACTTCCGCGGCAAGGAAGTGTCGCTCTCCAACTTTGCCGACAGCAAGCTGGTGGTCGTCGCTTTCCTCGGCACCGAGTGCCCGCAGGCCAAGTTGTATGCTCCGCGACTGACGGAACTGGCCGGCGAGTTTGCCGACCAGGGCGTGGCGTTCATTGGTATTGACGCCAACCAGCAGGATTCGGTCACCGACTTGGCACACTATGCCAAGGTGCACGGCGTCGACTTTCAGCTGCTGAAGGACGCCGGCAACGTTATCGCCGACCAGATGGGCGCCGTGCGTACGCCGGAAGTCTTCCTGCTCGACGCCGACCGCGTGGTCCGCTACTGGGGCCGTATCGACGACCAATATGGTTTCTTCGCCGACGGCATCGCCTATCAGCGCGAGCAGCCCGAACGTCGGGACCTGGCCGTGGCTATCGAGGAAGTGCTCGCGGGCAAGCCGGTGACGCTGGCCGTGGCCAAGAGCCAAGGTTGCCATATCGGCCGCGTGAAGCAGCCCGTGCCGGGTAGCGAAGTAACCTACAGCAAGCACATCGCCCCGATCTTCAACAACAACTGCGTCTACTGTCATCGCGAGAACCAGATCGCGCCGTTCCCGCTGACCAACTACGAAGAAGCCGTCGGCTGGGCCGAGATGGCCCGCGAGGTGATCAACGACCAGCGGATGCCACCCTGGCACGCCGATCCGAAATACGGGCACTTCTCGAACGACGCTCGATTGAGTGAAGAGGAAATCGCCCTGGTCAACAGGTGGGTCGACAACGGCGCGCCTGAGGGCGATCCGGCCGACCTGCCCGAGCCGCCCACGTTTGCAGAAGGCTGGCAGATTCCCGAGCCGGACGAAGTGCACTATATGGCCGACGAGCCGTACGACGTGCCGGCCACAGGCGTAGTCGAGTACCAGCGGTTCGTGATCGACCCGGGCTGGGAAGAAGACAAGTGGATCAAGGCCATGGAGTGCAAGCCGGGCAATGCCTCGGTCGTGCACCACATCATCGTCTACCTGGTTCCTTCCGGCGTGCAGCCCACGGGCCGCGCGGGCCGGCTGCGCACCAATTGGCTGGGCGCGTTCGCTCCCGGCGTGCGTCCGCAGGTGCTCGACGACGAGTATGGCCGCTTTGTGCCCAAGGGCTCGAAGCTGCTTTTTGAGATGCACTACACACCCAATGGCACGGCCCAAAAGGACCGTAGCTACGTGGGCTTTGTGTTTGCCGATCCCGAGAAGGTGAAGAAGGAAGTAGCCGTGCAGAACGCCGGCAACTTCACCTTCAAGATTCCGCCGCACGACCCGAATCACGAGGTGGAGGCCGAGTACACCTTCCGCAAGGATTCGCTGCTCATCTCCGTTTCGCCGCACATGCACGTGCGCGGCAAGGACTTCCGCTACGATTTGGTGTTCCCCGACGGCGAGCGTGAAACCGTACTGTGGGTTCCGAAGTATGACTTTGGGTGGCAGACGACGTACATGCTCGACAAGCCGCGCGAAGTGCCACGCGGTACCAAGCTGCACTGTGTGGCCCACTTCGACAATTCTTCGGACAACTACGCCAACCCCGACCCGACCCGAGAAGTCACCTGGGGCGAGCAGACGTGGGAAGAGATGATGTTCGGCTGGTTCGAGATGGCCCTGGCCAACCAGGACCTGACCAAGCCCGCCACGGCCGCCAGCGAGCGCGTTAAAGAGTTCAAGGAGATTGCCGACACACTTGAGCTCGACGACCAAACGAAGGCCATGGCCAAGGCGGCCCTGACCGACGACAAGACGTTCGAGTTGATCGGTTACCAGTTGCTGGAGTTCATGCCGCAGCTCGACCGCGTGTGCGTTACCGGGCTCGACAAGCGGGACCGCATCCGGCTGAAGTTCATCCAGGAGCGTCTCGGCCTGCGGACGTCGTTCCGCAGCAAGTCGACCGCGGTGCGCAGCAAGGGCCAATCGCTGGGCGACTACATTCAGGGTGACCAGACCGTGGTCAACCAGTCGCTGGAAGACACGAAAGGTTCGGTGATGGTCGGCATGTCGCGCAAGGACATTCGATCCAGCATGCACGTGCCGGTTGAAGTCGCCGGAGAAAAGATGACCGTTAACTTCTGGAGCGCCGAGGCCGAAGGCTTTCCGCCCGAGGCTGTCAAGCTCCTGGAGCAGGTCGCGCACCTGATGGCTGCTGGGGCCACGGAAGTCGCGGCCAAATAGAGATCATGTGGATACCCACCTGGGGGGTGGGGGCAAGTGGAGTGCCCCGTGAGCCTAACCGGCTTGCGGGGCACTCGCGTTTTTCTACCCAAACAACTTGGGCGAGTCTTGATAGTTCCCGCCCGGCCGGCGGACGGCGCGGATGATGTGAGACGCGCCGTCGCCGTTGGCTCCGGGCTAAGCTATCTGGCCGACGCTACTTTGATTCGGCGGCTTCGGCGGCGGGCTTTTCGGGGCTCTTGCCGAGTTGCATGCTCATCTTTTCGGTGATCACCTGGCTGACTTCCTGCGGGCCGGTGATTTCCATTTCCAGGTGCTGCGATCCGTCGGCCTTCACGAGGTGGCCGGCCTGGGCGTCGAACAGGAACGTGGCACCGCTTTCCTGGGCCATGATTTCCAGATCGGCGCGGGGGTTCTCTTCAGGCTCGAAGAGGATCTCGGTTTCGCCACTGATCTTGGCCAGCTCCTTGCCGTCGACTTTTTCCGGTCCTTCGTAGGAGAAGAACGTTTCGGAGAATTGCGTGCCCATGCCCGGCATGGCGTTCTCGAAGCTGCGCGACCATTCGGCTTCGGCCGTGGCTTCCTCAGGCAGCGGCACGACGCTCTGCTCGATCAATTCCTTGATGCCCTTGGCGTTAAAGCTATTGCCGCCGATGCCCAGGCCCTGGCGACGGTTTTCGCCGACTTCTTGTTTGCCGAGCACGTCCTGGAGCTTCTCGGGTAGTTGGATGTCACTCACCTTGCCTAGCGGCGAGATCTTGGTCTTGAACGTCTGGCCCAGCATGCCCTTCATCACGGGTCCCATTTGAGCCCACACGGGTCCCTCGGGCTCCTTCTCGGCGCTGGAGTCGTAGGCCATGCGGCCGGCCAGCGGCGAGTCCATCACGATTTGAATGCGGTCCACGGTCAAATCGACGTCGGCCACGCCGTCCTCGGCCACCGCCGTGGCCTTCCAGGTGGTGTCGAAAATCATCTCCAGCGTGAAGGCAATCTCGGCGCCCGAGAGCGTGATCTTGCCGTCGACGCCGCGCTTCAGGACATAGTTGAGTGCTTCGCCGTCCTTGAACTTCCAGCGCAGTTCCTCGGCCCGGGCGGCGACGACCGACAACAGGGCGAGTGTGAGAGTTAACAGCGACCGGATCGCTACTTTCTGCATGACGTAGTCCTCTTGAGGTTGGTCGAACGAGGTGTGGAAACCACGAAGCACCGTGGAGGGAGAGGGCACACTATTTATAGCTTGCCCCCGAAAGTTTGCAAAAGGCACGCGGGACGGGGTACGATTCGCGTGGCATTTCGCAAGCATGAACGAGGGAGCATGACGAATGAATCGCCGCGACGTCGTTCGACTTGGCGTGCTGGCCGCCGGCTGCCTCATGGCAGCGCCCGCGGCGTGTGAGGACGTCAGTCCACCGAGCGTGCGCGTCGGCGGCATCGTGGCCAAGTGGATTCGCGGCGACAAGGATGCCAACCTGCGCCGTGCGGAAAAGCTCATCCGGCAGGCCGCGGGCAACGGAGCCCAGATCGTCTGCACCACTGAGTGCTTTCTAGACGGCTATGCCATCGCTGATAAGTCGATCCCGCTTGCGACGTACCGCGCGCTGGGAGAACCCATTCCCGGCGGTCGATACTTCACTCAGCTGGCACACCTGGCCGACGAGCTCGACATTTACCTGATTGCCGGCATGCTCGAGGCCGCCGGCGACGAGCGCTACAATACGGCCGTGCTGCTGAGCCCCGACGGCGAACTGGCCGGCAAGTATCGCAAGCAGAAGCTGGGGCATGAGCTCGTGCGAAACACGCCGGGAAGCGAGTCGAGCACGTTCGACACGCCCTACGGCAAGTTGGGCATCATGATCTGTGCTGACCGCACGGAGCCGGATATCGTCCTGGGCTTCTGCTCGCGCGGAGCCGACTTTCTCATTTGCCCCTCAGGCGGCATGTTCGGTCCAGCCAGGAACGATTCCATCGTGTCGGCGCGGTCGCGCGAGAACGACATCTATATCGTATTCGTCCATCCGGCCGAGTTCCTGGTGACGGCGCCCGGCGGCGAGATCGTCACTGCCGAGTTGTTCGGCAACCGGCTGCTGATCGACCCCGACCAGGAAGGAACCGACGTCGACTCGCAAGCCGTGCGGATCTTTGAAGTCCCGCTGAAGTAGGTTATGCGCTCAACGCACTACCTACCACTACATCCGCTCGCGGCCCACGCGCACGAACGCATAGGTGAACAGCGCGGCGAAAACGAGATCGATGCAGCCGGTGGCCACAGGGCCGGCAGTCACCCGCCCCAGCCCCGCCAGCACGAGGACCGCCACTCCGTATCCGAGCTTCTCGAGCACGCTGGGCACCATCAGCGCCCGATACCGCGAGGGATCGGTGGCAATGATCAGAAAGGCCACCTGCCAGGCCACTGCCACGCCGAGAAAGCCGTAAAAATACTCTGGATGTGTGATCGGTGGCGGATCCTCTCGCCCGAGCAGACCCTCAAGAAAGTACATCGGCGCCAGCACCACCAGACCATAGATGCCGGCGGCGAAGAACAAGCGACTCGAGAATCTCATTGCGCGGCCAACCTTCGTAGGTCATACACTCCGTGCCGCACGGGTGTGCATGACCTACTCGTCCTTCTTGATCGTGTCGGGCGGGAACTTGGCGATCATAGTGTAGATGTTCTTCAGCGCCTGGTTCATCATCGCTTCGCCGGCGCCGATTTCGACCGGCGAAACCGTGGCGTCGCCGCCGTAGCCACCTTCGGAGGCCGCTTCGATGGTGGGGAAGTACATGTGGTGGCCGTTGCAGTAGCCGAAGAACAAGGTGTGCGGGACGTACGCTCGCTCCTTGAGCCGATTGGCGTGGTTGCAGAAAAACTCGCCCGATCCGCCCACCAGCGCCACCTCGCCGTTGAGCACCACGGTGGTCATCTCCGGACGGATGCCATCGCGGAATTCCCTGGCGAAGTTGTTCACCAGCTCGGGGAAGAAGGCCCGTTGAAACGCGATGACCAACAGGCGATTGTTGAAGTCGACCCGGCTTGTAAAGTCGAACTTGTCGACTTTCGATTTCAGCGAAGGCTTCTTGGGCACGGTCGTCTCCAGTTCCTTGGCCAGATCCACCGCGTGGTCGCCGAGCTTCTGCCCGTATCCCTTCGTGTCGAGGCCGCCGCGGTCAGGGCTCATGTCGCCCGATGCGCCTTGCATGAACACGCAGTTTGTGCCGAGAGCTTCTTCCACGCGCTGTTGCAGGTGGCCCGGGTAGTCGGGCGAGAACTTGAGCAGCTCGCCGGGAAGGGTCACCGGATGGGCCGCATAGTTGACCAGCACGGCGATAGGATTCCCCTCAAGCGTGTCGAACCGCATCACGATCAGGTCGGGATCGGTCGGCTTGGGCGAACGCTTGGTGTGCCGGTTGCGGTTCAACGGCAATTCGGTCTGGGCCACGCCTAGGCGGGCAGGTTGCAGGTTGGTCGCCGCTTCGTTGATCGCTTCGATGAGCAGCTTCGGCAACCGCTGGGCATAGGCCACGGCGTCGTCGTAGGTGCCGCGGCCAAATCCTTCCTCATCGGTCAACTCAATCACGGGTCCGTGGTGCGAATGGCTGCCAGCGATCATCACGGTGCCGACGTCCGACTTGGTGTCCACCGCTTCGCGGATCTGCTCCATCATGTCCGGCGTGGGACCGCGGCCGATGTCCGTGCCCACGATCGCCATCCGCTTGCCGCCGGCTTCGATCACAATGGCCTTGGCCATCAAGGGCTCGAGTACGCCTTGCGAGAGGGCTTCGTGTCGCGCGCCGTAGCCCCACATGGGCGTCGGCGCCTGGGGCGTGATGTCGCGCTTGGCGAAGCCGACTTGAAAATCGCTATCGTCGGCCAGGGTAGCACCCTGCGCGAGGGCGATAAACAACAGAACGAGGACTGCTTTCCTCATGGTGCGCCTACCTCGGAGGTTGGAGAGCGGCCACGCCTAAAGCTGGCGAAGCGCGGCGGTGTGGGTCGGTGTGCGGGCACGAAAGCTCAGCGATTCCCCGCGTTTCGTTTAAGATAGTTGGCGGTCGGCGGGTTGTAAACGAGCCGCGATGCTTGCTTCGCAACGGCGCCGGCCGTAAGCTCAGTCGTGCCATTGATTCGCACTTTGCAGCACGCCGCACGGGGAAACCTGCCATGTCGCGCCATATCGCCTTGGGGGCATTTCTAGCACTTTGGGTCGCGGCGTCCTTGGCCGCGCCGGTTCGAGCCCAGCAGAGAGACGACGTCATCGCCCCCGGCAGCAATCTGGTTACCGACGGCATCCCGCCGATTCCCGAGTCACTGGCCGAGCGGGCCCGCCAGTACACCGAGTTCCGGCAGGCGTCGCTGTATAGCTGGCATCCGAACAAGCGCGAGATGCTGATCGGCACGCGTTTCGCCGATACGCAGCAGGTACATCGCGTGGCCATGCCCGGCGGCGAACGCCGGCAAATCACCTTCTACGTCGACCGCGTGTTGGGTGCCTCGTACCATCCCGCCGATGCGGACTACTTCGTGCTCTCCAAGGACACCGGCGGCGGTGAGTTCTATCAGCTCTATCGCTACGACCTCGCCGCAGGCCAAACCACGCTGTTGACCGACGGCCAGTCGCGCAACACGGGCGCCACGTGGTCGAACTCCGGTAACCTGATTTCGTTCGGCTCGACCAAGCGCACCGGTGCGGACGTCGATTTCTACACCATGGACCCCGCCGACCCGACGACAACGAAGCTGGTGTGCGAGAACAAGGGAGGCGGCTGGTACGCCGCAGACTGGTCGCCCGATGACAAGCAACTGCTGGTTCTGGAGTACGTGTCGATCAACGAAAGCTATCTGTGGCTCGTGGAACTGGCCAGCGGCAAGAAAACGCCGCTGACGCCCAAGAACAGCGACGAAAAAGTCGCCTACCGGCCGGTGGCGTTTTCGAAGGACGGCAAGGGTGTGTACTGCCGCACCGATCGCGACAACGAATTCATGCGCCTGGCCTACATCGACCTGTCAAAAGGCAAGCACGCGTATCTGGTGAGCGACATTCCCTGGGACGTCGACGATGCGGTGCTCTCCGACGACGGTCAGCGGATAGCGCTGGCGACCAACGAGAACGGAGTAAGCAAACTCTACCTGTTCGACACGAAGACCCGACAGCGCAGTGCCGTCGACGGCGTGCCGACCGGTGTGATCGGCGGGCTGGAATGGCACAAGAACAACCGCGACCTGGGCTTTACCGTCAGTTCGGCCCGCTCGCCTTCGGACGTGTATTCACTCGATGCTGATAGCGGCAAGATCGAGCGGTGGACCTACAGCGAGACCGGCGGACTCAACGCCGAGTCGTTCGCCGAGCCGGAACTCGTCAAGTGGAAGTCGTTCGACGGCCGCGAGATCTCGGGCTTTCTGTATATGCCGCCGGCGAAGTTCAAGGGGCCGCGTCCGGTGATCGTGCGCATTCACGGCGGACCGGAAGGTCAGTCGCGCCCCGGCTTCATGGGCAGTTATAACTACTTCGTCAACGAGTTGGGCGTGGCGCTGATTCTGCCCAACGTCCGTGGTTCGGCCGGCTACGGCAAGTCGTTCTTGCAGCTCGACAATGGTTTCAAGCGCGAGGGCACCTACAAAGACATCGGTGCTCTGTTCGATTGGATGCAAACGAAAGACGGCCTCGACTCGGATCGAATCATGGTCACTGGTGGAAGCTACGGCGGGCACATGACGCTGGCCGTGGCCGTGCGCTACAACGATCGAATCCGCTGCTCGCTCGACGTGGTGGGCATTTCGAGCCTGGTCACCTTTCTCGAGCGGACACAGGACTATCGCCGCGACCTGCGCCGCGTCGAATACGGCGACGAGCGTGACCCGAAGATGCGCGCCTTTCTGGAGCGCATCGCGCCCTTGAACCATGCCGATGAGATCAAGAAGCCGCTGTTCGTGGTGCAGGGCAAGAACGATCCACGCGTGCCGCTGAGCGAATCGGAGCAGATCGTCGAGACGTTGCGCACCAACGACACGCCCGTGTGGTACCTGATGGCCGAAGACGAGGGCCACGGTTTCCGCAAGAAACAGAACGCCGATTTTCAGTTTTATGCCACGATCCTGTATATCGAGAAATACCTGCTCGACGGCACCGGCAGTTGACGCCGCTTCCCGCTGTCCACTCCCCCCCGCACCCCGACCCATCCAGGAGGATCCGTGCCATGTCGAGTTCCGATCGCCGTGAATTCCTGAAGTACACCGCCGGCGGTGCTGCCGTCGCGGGAGCGACCGCCTTGGCCAAAACCGCCCGCGCGGCGGGGGCCAATGAAAAGCTGACTGTGGCGCTCGTCGGTCCCGGCGGCATGGGTTCGAGCCACTTGCGGCAGCTGGGAGCGAACCGGGAGGTGGATTTGGCCTGGGTCTGCGACGTCGACGAAGGCCGCCTGGACAAGGCAGCCCAGACGGCCGAAACCCTCAGCGGGCGAAAGCCGCAAAAGACCAAAGACATGCGCCAGGTCTTCGACGACAAGAGCGTCGACGCGGTGTGGATTGCCACGCCGGACCACTGGCACGCTCCGGCCACGATTCTCGCCTGCGATGCCGGCAAGCACGTCTACGTCGAAAAGCCCTGCTCGCACAACATTCGCGAGGGCCGGTTAATGATCGAGGCCGCTCGCCGCAACAAGCGCGTCGTGCAGGTCGGCACGCAGACGCGTAGCACGACGGAAGTGCGCGAGGGCATGCAGAAACTGGCTGACGGCGTCATCGGCGACGTGCTCGTGGCCAAGGCCTGGAACAGCCAGCGCCGCAGCTCGATCGGTCACGAAGAGCCGACCGATCCGCCGTCGACGCTCGACTACGATCTGTGGGTGGGGCCCGCTCCCATGGTGCCGTATCAGAAGAACCTGCTGCCGAGCATTTGGCGCTGGTGGTACAACTTCGGCGCCGGCGACATGGGCAACGATGGCGTGCACGATCTCGATATCGCCCGCTGGGGATTGGGCGTCGAAGGGCATCCCTCGTCGATCGTGGCGATGGGCGGCAAGTACTTCTTCGACGACGACCAGCAGTTTCCCGACACGCAGTACGTCGTGTTCGAGTATCCCGGTCAAGGCAAAAACGGGCAAACAAAGCAGTTGATCTTCGAGCAGCGCATCTGGAGCCCCTACGTGCAGGAAGGCTGGGAGAACGGCGACGCCTACTATGGGACCGAGGGCATGATGATCCTCGGCAAGAAGGGCGGCTACAAGATCTTCGGCCCGCGCAACAAGCTGATCGAGGAAGTCAGCTACGATGGCCCGAATCTTCCGGGACATCACGCCAACTTCATCCAGTGCATTCGCGAAGGCGGACGCCCGCACGCCGACATCGAAATCAACCATCTCACCACCACGCTCTGCCATTTGGGCAACATCGCCACGCGCGTGCGTGCGGCGCTGGAGTTCGACCCCGCGACGGAGCGGATCACCAACAGCGCGGACGCCGCGGCCCTAGTGCGGCGTGAATATCGCGACCACTGGGCGGTCCCCCGCGGGGTGTAAGCCGGGCGTGCGGCCGGGTATGATGGAGGACTTAGGCGCGGTCGCTGATCGCGCCGCGAGTGCAGGGTCGTACGTTCTTGTCGAGGGTTTTCGATGCGCAGTCTGTTTATGGTCGCGTTGGTTCTGGGCGGCCCGCTCGCCGCCTCCGTCTGTTCCGCGGCCGATGCACCGGCCGAGTATGTGATTCACATCAGTGTCGACGGCCTGGCTCCGCGCTTTTTGGAAGCCCTGCTCGACGAGGACGAATTGCCCGCGTTCAAACGTTTGCAAACCGAGGGCTCCTGGACCCACAACGCCCGCACCGACTACGACTTTACGATCACGCTGCCCAACCATACGTGCATGCTGACCGGCCGCCCGGTGCGCGACAAGGAGGCGAAGCCCGAAGCCATCGCCGGACACGAATGGACGTTCAACACTGATCCGGGCACGCGCAACCTGCACACCAACCGGCACGACTACGTGGCCAGTTCCTTCGATGTGGCCCACGACCACGGCAAGCGCACGGGCCTATTCGCGTCGAAGAGCAAGTTCGTCGTCTACGATCAGTCGTATGACGAGCGCACCGGGGCGCCGGACACAACCGGTGAGGAGAATGGCCGTGACAAGATCGACGTCTACGTCGAGAACGGCAACAGCGGCGTGATGTTCGACCGCTTCGTGGAAGAGATGAAAGCCGACCCGATCCACTACAGCTTCGTTCACTTTCGCGATACCGATTCGACCGGCCACTCCAAGAAATGGGGCAGTCCCGAGTACAATGAGGCGCTGAAAACCGTCGACGGGTACCTGGGCAAGCTGCTGGCGTTCATCGACAGCGACGAGCGACTGAGCGGCAAGACGACATTGATCCTTTCGGCCGATCACGGCGGCGTCAATTTCAACCACGGCTTCAACACCAATCCGCTCAACTACATGATCCCGTTCTACGTCTGGGGTGCCGGCGTTGCCAAGGGCGGCGATCTGTACGCCTTGAACCGGTCGACCCGTGTCGACCCGCAGGACGGCCGGCCCGACTATGTCGAGCGGGGTCAGCAGCCGATTCGCAATGGCGACGGCGGCAACCTGGCACTGAAGCTCCTGGGGTTGCCGGCCATTCCCGGCTCCTCGATCAACGCCTCGCAAGACCTGCAAGTGCACTAGCTCGAACACTCCGCCCACTGCCATGCGAATTCCACTGGCCTGCCGATTTTGTTTCGCTGCGTTCTGGTCTGTCGCGTTCCTGGCCACGGGGGCGCTTGCCGACGATCCGGTTTACTTTCGCCACGATCACGGCCTGGCGGCCGACGATCGCCAGACGCTTCCCGAGGAGCTCGAGCCGTCGGCCGCGGTCTGGCGCCAGGAGCTTCCGCCAGGGCACTCGACGCCGACAATCGTGGGCGACCAGATCTATCTCACAGCTCACGAGGGCAACGAGCTGCTGACGATTTGCCTGTCGCGCAAGACGGGCGACGAGTTGTGGCGGCACGGCGTCACGGTCGAAGAGTTGGAAAAGACGCACAATGAAGGCAGCCCGGCCGCCGCGTCGGTCGCCGCCGACGAGGAACGCGTGTTCGCCTTCTTCGGCAGCTACGGGCTATTGTGCTACGACCGCGATGGTCAGCCGCTCTGGCGGAAGGAAATGGGACCCTTCCGCGACGAGTTCGGTTCGGCCAGCTCGCCGGTATTGGCCGACGGCAAGGTCTACATGAGCGAGGATCACGACCTCGATAGCTTTGTGATTTCCATCGACCAGCGAGACGGGAAGACCGTCTGGGAAACGCCGCGGCCTGGCTTCACCCGCAGCTACGCCACGCCCGTGCTCTGGAACGTGGGCGATCGCACGCAACTCGTCGTGGCCGGCTCGCTGCAACTGATGGGTTACGACCCCGGCACGGGCGATCCGCTGTGGACGGTCGACGGTTTCGCGCGGATTGTCAACACGACGCCCGTCGTTGCTGGCGACATGCTCTACGTGGCCACGTGGTCGCCCGGCGGCGACACCGATGCACGCATCGGCATGGAGCCCTGGGACACGGCCCTCTCGATGTGGGATGGAGACAACGACGGCCTGCTGCAGAAAGCGGAGCTGCCCGCCGGTCCGGTGCAGACGCGTTTCTTCCGCATCGATCTGAACAGCAATCAGGAGCTCGACCAAGCGGAATGGGAAAAGTACGCCAGGGTGTTTGAGCTTGCGCAGAATACGCTCGTCGCACTGCAGGCCGATCCGGCCGGCGGCAAGCCGGAAACGGTATGGGAATACAATCGCGGCTTGCCGTACGTCGCCAGCCCGCTTGTCTATCGCGATATGATCTTTCTGGTCAAGGACGGCGGGATCGTCACCGCGCTGGAAGCAGCCGACGGCAAGCTGGTCAAGCAGGCCCGCGCGAAAGGGCAGGGGAGCTACTACGCCTCGCCGGTCGCGGGTGACGGCAAGGTGTTCGTGTGCAGCAGTCGCGGCGCCGTCACCGTGTTCCGCGCCGGGCCGAAGTTGGAGATTCTCTCCTCGCACGATTTCGGCGAGCGGATTTTCGCCACCCCCGTCATTACCGAAGACGGCCGTATCTTTCTGCGCACCGACGCGGCCCTCTACTGCTTTTCGCTATGAGCCTCCGCGACCGGGTGGGCGTGCCGGCGTTGCGGCTGTGGCTGACATTGCTTGCTGCCGGCGTGCTCGTATGCATTGATGGACACGCGCGGGCCTCCCAGTTCGCCGCGCCTGTCAACGCGCGCCGTCCAGTGGACGATGACGATTTGCGGCGGTGGCTCGAGAACATGGTGGGCCATCATCGCTTCAGCGTCGACGAGGTGCATCAAGCCACGGGGCTGCCGCCGGCCGAGATTGAATCGGCGTTGAAGCGATTCGGCATCACGGCCGGTTCTGGTCCGGCGCGCAAGTCGGGCGAGCCGCTGCTCGTGCTGCCTTATCCCGGCGGGCGTCATCCGCGGATCGGATTCCTCGACGGCGCCGTCGATCCGCAGCGCGAGACGAAGATCAGCGTGTTCACGCCCTGGCCCGACGGCGGATACGTGGTGGCCGACATTCCCGAGGCGATCTGGTCGAACTTGGGACTGACGTATCTGGCGCATACGCACGTGCCAACGGTTTGGAGCCAGCAGGATGCCGAGCTTGAACAGCTCGAATGGCAGCGCGGCGATGATGGCACGCTTACGTGCGAGCGCACGCTGCCCAACGGGATCCGCTTTGGCACGAGGGTCAGGCCGCGGGTTGACGAGGTGCGGATGGAGATGTGGCTGCACAACGGCACGGATCAGACCCTGAGCGACTTGCGTGTGCAAAACTGCGTGATGCTTAAGGGTGCAGCCGGCTTCGCCGCGCAAACGAATGATAACAAAGTGTTCGCCGCGCCCTATGCGGCCTGCCGATCCGCAGACGGCCGCCGCTCGGTGATCACGGCGTGGGAGCCGAGCCACCGCGCCTGGGGCAACGAGCGCTGCCCCTGCTTGCATGCCGATCCGAAGTTTCCCGACTGCGCTCCCGGCGAAACCGTGCACCTGCGCGGCTGGCTCAGCTTCTACGAGGGGCGCGACGTGCGGGCCGAATTTCGCCGTATTGACGCCACCGGCTGGCGCCGCCACGCGGCCGAGTGAACCTGCCGGCCCCGAGCGGTATCTCTCGCTACGGGATTCAGATATACTGTCGCACCTGACAGAAACAAGCCAAGCGAAGTTGACCATGACGCGCGTCGCGATCATCGGAGCCACGGGCTACACGGCCCTTGAGTTGATCAAGATCCTCCTGCGGCATCCGGAGGTGGAAATTACCACGCTCACCAGCCGTAGCGAGGACAATCCGCACGTGGCCAGCGTCCACCCGCAGTTGGCCGGCCGCATCGACCTGTCGATGGCCGATCTGGGGCCTGCGGAAATCGCCGCGCGGGCCGACGTGGCCTTCGGTTGCCTGCCCCATGGCGTGACCGCGGCGGTCGTGCCGAAGCTGCTCGACGCCGGATTGCGCGTGATCGACCTGAGCGCCGACTACCGGCTCAAAAGCGCGGAAGTCTACGCCGAGTGGTACGGTCAGAAGCACACCGACCCCGAGCGGTTGGGCAAGACCGCCTACGGGCTGCCGGAGGCGTTTCGCGAGCAGATACGCGAGGCGCGGCTCGTGGCTAACCCCGGTTGCTATCCGACTTCGGCCATTTTGGCACTATTGCCGCTCTTGCAGTCCGGGCTGGTTACCACAGACGACATCATCATCGACTCAAAGAGTGGGGTGTCGGGCGCGGGCCGGACGCCCAAGCTGACCACACACTACCCGGAGTGCAACGAGAGCATTTCGGCCTACAACGTCGGCCGGCATCGCCACACGCCCGAAATCGAGCAGGTGCTTTCCACGGCCTGCGATCGCGAGGTGCAGGTCGTGTTCACGCCGCACTTGGTGCCGATGGACCGCGGTATTCTGTCGACCGCCTACTTGCGCCCGCTCGAAAAGATCGACGAGGAATCCGCCATCACCGCGATTCGCGAATTCTATCGCGAGGAGCCGTTCGTGCGCGTCGTGAATCATCTGCCGGCGACAAAGGACGTCGTCGGCACGAACTTCTGCGACATCACGGCCCGCGTGGTGCGCGGCCGCCTGATCACGATCAGCTGTCTGGACAACCTGATTAAAGGAGCGTCCGGCGCTGCGGTGCAGAACTTCAATCTTATGCACGGCTTTGCCGAAACCATGGCGCTCTAGAACCGGCGGTGCTCGAGGTTTCTGCAGACGCCTCTTCGCGTTGATTGTTGCAGCCGGACAAGCAAGACCACACACGAAAGTTCCATTTTCATGTCGCACGCGGTCCCCAGAGGTTTTCGTCTGGCCGGCGTCCATAGCGGGGTGAAACGCAATCGGGCCAAGCTCGATCTGTCGCTCGTCGTCTCCGACCGGCCGGCCGTGGCCGCCGGCGTCTACACGCAGAACCGCGTCGTGGCTGCGTCGGTGAAACACAACCGTGCCCGCACGCCTTCGGAGAATATCCGCGTCGTGGTGATCAACTCGGGTAACGCAAACGCATGCACCGGCGAACAGGGCGATCGCGACGCCGCCGAGATGGGGCGCGTGGCCGCCGAGGCCGTCGGGGCCGCCGAGCCGCAAGCGCTGGTGATGAGCACCGGGATCATCGGCGAGTTGTTACCGATGGACAAGATTACCGCCGGTATCCGCCAGGCGGCCGAGGTGCTCGGCGACGACGAGACCTCGCTGGAAAACGCGGCTCGCGGCATCCTCACCACCGACTCGGTACACAAGGTGGCCGGTCGCGAGTTGGAGCTTTCGGGCCGCACGATCCGAGTGGCAGGCATCGCCAAGGGGGCCGCCATGATCGGCCCGAACATGGCCACCATGCTCTGCCTGGTGATGACCGATGCACCGCTCGCTGCCGGCGACGCGCAGCAGGCGCTGGCCGGAGTTGTGGACGAGACGTTCAATTGCATCAGCGTCGACGGCCACATGAGCACCAACGACTCCGTGCTATTGGTGGCCAGCGGCGCTGCCGGCGGCGACCCTCTGGCGGGCGACGACCTGGCAGCGTTTCGTCAGGCGCTGTTGGAATCTTGCACGGAGCTGGCCCGGGCCATTCCTGCCGATGGCGAAGGGGCCACGCACCTGATCACGCTCGACGTCGAGGGCTGCGAAAACGTTCAGGCAGCGCGCCAGATCGCCCGTACCGTGGCCAATAGCGCGCTGGTGAAGACGGCCGTCGCCGGCGCCGATCCAAACTGGGGGCGAATCGTCTCGGCGGCGGGCTATGCCGGCGTCGAGTTCGACCCCTCGGGCGTGGACCTGGCGATCAACGATCACTGGCTGTATCGCCAGGGCGTGCCCGTCGAGTTCGACGAGGCTGCCGTGTCGCAGTCGATCCGCGAAAACCGTGATACGCACATCGTGTTGCGTTTTTCCGACGGAAATGCCAAAGTGCGTTTCTGGACGACTGATCTGACGGCAGAATACGTGCGGCTCAACGCCGACTACCACACATGAACATCTCGCTCCAGCGCGTGCGCACGGGCGCGATCGTGCTGTGTGCTCTATTCATCGCCGCCACCGTCGGCTATCGCCTGGCGGGACGCAGTTGGCTCGAGGCGGTCTACATGGTCGTGATCACGATCTCGACCGTGGGATACGGCGAGGCCAGTTCGCTGCGCATGCCGGAACAACTGCTGACGATCATCGTCATCGTATTCGGTATCTCCGTCTCGGTGTTCACGCTCGGGGGATTCATTCAGATGACGATGGAAGGCGAAATCGAACGCACGCTCAAGATGGGCCGCACGACGCGGGCCATCGAGAAGCTCACCGGCCATACGATCCTTTGTGGCTTCGGTCGCATGGGGCACATTCTGGCCAAGGAGCTTGCGGCCAAACGCGAGCCGTTCGTCGTGATCGACAGCAGTCCGGAGGCCATCTCCGAAGCGCAGGGCTTGTCGTACCTGGTGTTGCTGGGAGACGCCACCGAAGAGCCTGCGCTTCAGGCCGCCGGAGTCGAGCGGGCACGCACGCTGGTCACCGCGCTGCCCGGCGACGCGGCCAACGTGTTCATCACGCTCACTTCGCGCAATCTCAACAGCGACTTGCAGATCATCGCACGCGGCGAACATCAAACCACCGAGAAGAAGCTCTTGCAGGCCGGGGCCAATCGCGTGGTGCTGCCCGCGGCGATCGGCGCCCTGCGCATCGCGGCAATGATCACGCGGCCCTCGACGATCGAGCTGATGGAACTCGTGGCAGGCCAGAGCGTGCTCGACGTAGAGATCGACGAAATCTTCGTCAAGCCCGAGAGTTCGATCGTCGACAAGACCATTCGCGACGCGCAAACGCGCACGCGCAGCGGGCTGCTGATCGTGGCGATCAAGGAGGCCCAGGGCGGGATGGTCTTCAATCCCAGCGCCGAAGTCGTTTTCAAAGCGGGCGATACGATGATCGCCATGGGGCACCAGAACGACATTGACCGCTTTCGCCAGGACTACGGCCTCTAGCACGGCGACGCGGGGGGCGCTCGCATGCCGCGGGGCCCCGCCGGCGGCTCTTGACAGCCGGGCCGGCTTCAGGGGAAATGGATTGCAGCCAATCCCCGCTCTTTCGTCCTACCCCACAGGCGTGTAATGACGCTTCCCTCGCTCTTTCGCCACCCCTGGCGGCGATCGTTGGCCGATTGCGTGCTGGCGGCGCTCGTTTCGCTGGCCTGGGCCCCGTCTCCTTGCGCGGCGCTCGGCGATGACGTGCCTGCCGATCATGCCGAGCAGATGGAAGCCAGCATGGACCTGTTCAAGCAGGAAGTGCGCGCGCTGTTGTTGCAACACTGTGTCGATTGCCACGGCGGGAAGGAGACGCACGGCGAGTTCGATCTCACGACCCGGGACGGGCTGCTGAAGGGCGGCCAGTTAGGCCCGGCGGTCGTCGCGCGCAATCCGAGCGAGAGCCTGCTGCTCAAGCTGATTCGGCATGAGGGCGAGCCCAACATGCCGCAGGACGCCGACAAGCTGTCGGACGCGGCCATCGAACAGATCGCCACCTGGATCGCCGGCGGGGCGGCCTACGATCGGCCGCTTGTGGATCCGGCCGACGCGATGGCCGCCAAGCCGCTCACGTCCGAGCAGCGCAATTTCTGGTCGTTCCTACCCTTGGAAACGCCTGAGGTGCCGGCGGTCGAGAATGACGCTTGGTGCCGCACGCCGCTGGACCGGTTTGTGCTTGCGAAGCTCGAAGCGGCAGGCCTCGAGCCCAACCCTGCGGCCGACCGCCGCACGCTCATCCGTCGGGCCTATCTCGATTTGGTCGGATTGTTGCCCACGCCCGAGGAAGTCGAGGCGTTCGTGGCGGATTCCGAACCGGACGCTTACGGTCGGCTGATCGACCGCCTGCTCGACAGCCCGCATTACGGCGAGCGTTGGGGGCGGCACTGGCTCGATCTGGCCCGCTTTGCCGAGAGCCACGGCTACGAGCAGGACGACGACCGGCCGACGGCCTACCACTACCGCGACTTTGTGATCCAGGCGCTCAACGACGACATGCCGTACGATAAGTTCGTGCGCTGGCAGATCGCCGGTGACGAATTGGCACCCGACGATCATCGCGCCCTGATGGCCACGGGCTTTCTGGCCGCGGGCACGCACGCCACGCAGATCACGGCCAACCAGGTCGAAAAGGAACGCTACGATGAGTTGGATGACATGGCCTCGACGATCGGCACTTCGATGTTGGGCCTGACGATTGGATGCGCCCGCTGCCACGACCACAAGTTCGACCCCATCTCGCAGGTCGACTACTACCGCTTCCTCTCCAGATTCACGACCACCTGCCGCAGCGAAATTAAACTAGACTTTCAACCCGAGATCTATCAGCGCAAGAAGGCCGAGTTTGTGTCGGAGCACGCCCCGCTGGTCGAGGCTCTCGAGCACTTCGAGAACGAAGAGCTCGCTAGCCGCTTCGAGGCCTGGCTGGCCACCGACGTCGAGCGCGTGATGCCCACATGGCTCGTGCTCGACGTGGCCAGCATGAAGAGCGAGGGCGGCGCGACATTCACCAAGGACGAAGACGGCGCGATCCTGGTCTCGGGCAAGAACGCTTCTGAAGACACCTACACGTTCGTGGTGCCCACCAAAGTCTCGGGAATCAAGGCGGTGCGGTTGGAAGCTCTTGCCCACGAGTCGCTACCCCACGACGGACCCGGCCGGGCCGACAACGGCAACTTTGCTCTCTCGGACTTCCAACTCTGGTCCGCGCCGACCGGCAATGCCAGTCCGGGGGCACCCGTCAAGCTCAGCAACCCGAAAGTGACCGACGAGCAGGAGGGCCTGCCGATCACGGCGACGATCGACTACATCAAGAAGGGCGCTTGGGCCGTCGATGGAAAGATCGGGCAGAACCACGCCGCCAGCTTTGCGCTCGAGACGCCGATCGACAATCCCGACGGGACGACGCTTACCTTCATTCTCAAGTTTCAGAACAACACAGGACACAACCTGGGACGTTTGCGGTTCTCGCTCAGCACGCTGACCGAGGCCACGAGCCCTAAGGACGAGGCGGCCCCCGAGGCCGAAGTCGAGAAGGTGAACGCCGCCCTGTCGACGCCTCCCGGCGAGCGCACCGGCCAGCAGCGCGAGACCCTGCTAGCTTGGTATCGGCCTCGCGATCCCCAATGGCAGAAGCTCAAAGAAGCCGTCCGCAAGCACCAGGCCGCCGCGCCGAAGCCGGAGCTGACCAAGGTGCTGATCGCCAGCGAGGGACTGCCGGCAGTGCGGCTGCGCACGCAGGGGGCTGATTTCTTCGAGAAGACTTATTTCCTGAAGCGCGGCGACCTCAAGCAAAAGGTCGGCGAAGCGGATCAAAGTTTCCTGCAAGTGCTGATGCGCGTGCCCCAGGACGAGGGCTACTGGCAGGAGACGCCTCCCGACGGCTGGCGCACGTCGTACCGCCGCCGTTCGCTGGCCAACTGGATCACTGACGTCGACGCGGGCGCCGGCCCGTTGCTGGCCCGCGTGATCGTCAATCGTCTTTGGCAGCACCACTTGGGGCAGGGCATTGTTCGTACGCCGAGCGATTTCGGCGCTTCCGGCGAGCGGCCCACGCATCCGCAACTGCTCGAGTACCTGGCCGGTGAGCTCATCGCCGGCGACTGGCGGCTCAAGCGGTTGCACAAACAGATCATGACGAGCGCCGTTTATATGCAAACGGCCGACACCGACGAAACCCGCGCGGCGATCGATTCTGAGAACCACCTGCTGTGGCACCGAGAGCGGCAGCGGCTCGAGGCCGAGATCATTCGCGACGCGATGCTTTCGGCCAGCGGCTTGCTCGACGAGCGAATGTTCGGGCCCGGCACACTCGATCCCGAGCAGAAACGCCGCAGCATCTACTTCACCGTCAAGCGCAGCAAACTGATTCCCAGTATGATGCTCTACGACGCCCCGGATGCTTTGCTCGGCTTGGGCCGGCGTTCGACCACGATAATCGCTCCGCAGGCCCTGTCGATGATCAATAGCCAGCAAGTGCAGTCCTATGCTGAGGCGTTTGCCGACCGGCTGCTGTCAGGCGAGGAAGGCTCGACGGACGAACTCGTCACACGCGGCTACGAGATCGCGTTGGCCCGCCGCCCCGACGAGGCGGAGTTGGCCGATTCTTGCGACTTTATCGAGCAGGCATTCGAGTCGTACCGCATGGCCGAGCACGACGAACCGCGCAAGCAGGCCGTGGCCGACTTTTGCCAGGTGCTGTTCGGCCTGAACGAGTTCATTTACGTCGATTAGCCAGAGGATAGGATGATGCTTCCGCACCTGTTTGCCAAGCCGCCGCGGCAGTACGCTTCGCGTCGCGATTTTCTGCGCACCGCGGGCTCGGGCGCGGGACTGTTGGGGCTGGCTGCGTTGTTGCAGGATCAGGGGCTGCTCAGCACCGCTCAGGCGGCGCCCTCCGAGGTGCGGCTCAACCCGATGGCTCCCCGGGCCACGCACTTTCCGGCCAAGGCCAAGAGCGTGATCTGGCTGTTCATGAACGGCGGACCCAGCCAGGTCGACACCTGGGATTACAAGCCCGAGTTGGGCAAGCGCGACGGGCAGGAGCTCGAAGGGTTCGACAAGAATACCGGCTTCTTCACCGAGCAGGTCGGCCCGTTGATGAAGACGCCGTTCAAGTTCGCCCAGCACGGCCAGTCGGGTGCGTGGGTCGCCGACATCTTTCCGGAGATGGCCAGGCATGTGGATGACATGGCGTTTATCCACTCGTGTTTCACCAAGACGAACAATCATTCGCCGGCCCTGTTCGAAATCAATACCGGCTTCAGCCGCATGGGGTTCCCGTGCATGGGAGCCTGGGTCAGCTACGGCCTGGGAAGCGAGAATCGCAACCTGCCCGGCTTCATCGTGATGTACGACACGCTCGGCCGGGGTCTCCCCAAGGGGCACGCCCAGAACTGGGGCGCGGGCTTCCTACCGGGCGTCTTCCAGGGCACGGCGCTCAACGCCCAGGGCGCGCCGATCGACAACCTTTATCGCCGCGACGACATGTCCGACGCGCAACAGCGGGCTCAACTCGATCTGTTGCGGCGGCTCAACAAGCATCAGCCCTCGTCGGACGAAGCCGACCTGGCGGCGCGGATCGAAAGCTTTGAGCTGGCCTACCGCATGCAGATGGCCGCGCCCGACGCTTTGAACATCGACGACGAGCCGGCCCACATCCGCAAGCTGTACGGCATCGACGACCCCAAGTGCAAGCACTTCGCCCGGCAGGTGCTCACCGCGCGGCGGTTGGTGGAGCGCGGAGTGCGGTTCGTGCAGATCTATTCCGGCGGTATGGAAAACGAGCGCAGTTGGGATGGCCATCAGAATATCAAAGCCAACCATACCCAGTTTGCTGGCGAGACCGACGTACCGATCGGCGCGTTGCTCACGGACCTCAAGCAGCGCGGGCTGCTGGACGAGACGCTGATCATCTGGTGTGGCGAGTTCGGCCGGTTGCCAATCGTGCAGAAGGGCGGCACGGGCCGTGATCACAATCCGCATGCCTTTACCACTTGGATGGCCGGCGGCGGCGTCAAAGGCGGCGTGCACTACGGCGAGACCGACGAGATCGGCCACAAAGCCGTCGTGGACCGCGTGAGCATCAACGACCTGCACGCCACGGTGCTGCACCTGCTGGGCATGGACCACGAAAAGCTCACCTACCGCTACAACGGCCGCGACTTCCGCCTGACCGACGTGGCAGGCCGCGTCGTGCGAGACATCGTGGCCTGATAGCTCCCTGGCCGCCGACGCTGCCTAGCGGTAGTTCACCATCACGTCGTTCATCGTCTCTTGCGAGATCGCTCCCTCGTCGACGAGGTTCTGCAGCGACGTCTGCATCGCGACCATGCCGTGCTTCTTGCCCGTGGTGATCACGTTGCGCAGGAAGTACGTGCCGCGGTTGCGGATGATGTGCTTGGTGGCCTGGTTCACTACCAGGATTTCGGCTGCCACGCGTTTGCCGCCGTCGCGGGCCGGCAACAGCTCCTGGTGGATGATTCCCACCAGCGTGTCGGCCAAGGTGTAACGGATGTGCCCCTCCTCCTCGACCGGGACGAAGGACAACAGGCGCTCGATGATCTTGTCGATCGACATGATGTGCAGCGTGGAGACGACGAGGCAGCCGGTTTCGGCGGCGGTCAGAGCGATCTTGATGGTCTCGAAGTCGCGCATCTCGCCGATCGAAATCACGTCGGGATTTTGTCGCAGGGCGGCACGCAGCCCGCTGTGAAAGTCTTTCGTATCGCGGCCGATTTGCCGCTGCCGCACGATGCCGACCTTGTTGGAGTGCAGGTACTCGATGGGGTCCTCGATCGTAATGATGTGCCGCGGCTGCGTCGAATTGATGACGTCGATCATGGCAGTCATCGTAGTCGTCTTGCCCTGGCTGGCGGCGCCGGTCAGCAGCACGAGCCCCTTGGAAGCCTGGGTCAAGTCGCGGACCACCGGCGGTAGCTTCAACTCGTCGAGCGTTTTGGGCCGCTGGGCCAGAATGCGGATCACAGTGCCCACGTCGCCGTCGAAGTAGCCCACGTTCACCCGGTAGCGGCCGTAGTCATCGATCGCCATGTAGTCGAAGTCGAGGTCCTTGCGAAACTGGGCCTCTTGGTGCTCGTTAAGCAGCTCGAGCGACAGCCTCTCGCTCTGCTTCGAAGTCAGCGCCTTGGGCGTGGCCTGCACCAGCCGCCGGGCGATGCGGAACATGACGGGCGAACCGGCCGCCACGTGAATGTCGCTCACTTTGTGGGCCCGGCCGTGCCGCAAGACTTCGTGAATCGAGAGCTCGTCGAGCGACGTCTGCAATACCGGGATGGTGGGAACCGCCGTGGGACGCTCCGGCTGCAGCGGCGAATCGGGCTCCATCTCCAGAATCGACGGCTGCTGCGCGTTGTTCGGCCGCGCGGGCGCGCCGGCCACGCGAATGTTCGGCGCCGCGACCGTGGCCTTGGCCTTCGCGCCCGGCGCCGCGGCCGCCGCAGCGACCGGAGCCTGAGCGGGGATTTTCACCAGCCCGCGGCAGTGCGAGCAGTTGACCTGCTGCTCCTTGGGCTGCGATTCGACCTGAAACGTCCCCGCGCAGTGCGGGCACCGAAAAGTGCGCGTCGGCATGAGAGAACTCCCCGACCGGCCTGCCGGCCGGACCTCAGCAGCGTGGATTCACTGTTCCGAATAGTCCAGTCTACACGGGCGCCGCCGGGAAGGGCAAAGGCGTACGACGAATGTTACTCCTCCGGGCTCTCCCGCAAGTCGAAGCACGCCATCTCTCGGTGATTGCGAATAAACGCCCGCCCGGCCGCCAGCGCCGGGGTGTTCCAGGTGCGTTCTTCGAACACGGGAATCCGAGCCAGCTCGCGGTACTTTTTCGGGTCGGCCGCCACCAGCGCCATGTCGCCGTTTTCGCATTGAATGAATAGCACGTCGCCGGCCAGCAGCATCTGGCCGTGCCCGTAGCGTCCGCGCTTCCAAAGGCGCTTGCCGGTCTCCAAGTCGACGCAGACCAGGATGCCCTCGTCGAGGCCGAACACCACGTCGTCCACCACGATCGGCGTGGCAAACTTGCCGCGCAGCGAGGCCTCTTCCCACAGCGGCTCGGCGGACCACCCCTTTTCGTCGTCGCGCGCGATCTCGAGCAGCGCGGAACCCATCACGTAGCCGGCGGTGATTAGCACGCGATCGTCGCCCACGGGCAGAGGCTGGCTGCAATTAATGCCGTTGGCGGTCGACCAGGGATAGCGCCACAGCTCGGCCGACCCGTCGGCGGCGTAGCTTACCACCGCGGCGCCTTCGAGCGTGAGGATCTGCGGCACGCCGGCCAATTCCGCGTACTGCGGCGAAGCATACGCGGCAGTGGCATCGCCGACTTTCCACTCCACCTTGCCGGTCTGCTTGTCGTAGGCGACGAGCGACCCCTTGGCGGCGGCCTGCGGCATGCCGGGATTGACAATCACGACGTCGTCGAGCACCAGCGGCGAGCCGGCCATGCCCCACTCGAGATTGGCCTCGGGATCGGCCAGGATGTTCGTCTCCCAAACGACGTCGCCCGAGGCGAGCTTGAGGCACTTGAGATGCCCCTTGGCACCGAGCGAGTAGACGCGGTCGCCATCGATCGTCGGCGTGGCCCGCGGCCCGTCGCCACCCATGGCTTCGCTGAAGCGGGCCGGATAGGCGTGCACCCAGCGTTCGCGCCCGTCGCGGGCGTCGTAGGCGACGATCGCCTCGTCGGGCCCGCGCTGTTCGATCGTGACGGCAGTGTTACCCGAGAGCGCGAACTGGGCATAGCCCTCGCCCACCGGCTGCCGCCAGACTAGCTTCGGCGGCTCAGACTCCCAGTTGGTGCGGATGGCCGGGCCGCGGTAGATGCCCAACCGGTCCTCGCCGCGAAAGGCGGGGAAGTCGGCCGCGAGATCCGGTCCCGACGTTTCGGGCGAGGTCTCCTCGCGCACCTGTCGGCGATGTTGCTGCAGGATCTCGAGCGGCTCGGGATCCCAGCGAAACACCGGGTCCGGCACGATGTCGCCGGTGAACTCCACACGCCGCACGACGGCGAAAGGGATTGCCAGCACAACCAGGTAGATCGCCGCCGTGATGGCTCGCGCGCGCACCGGAATTCGCGAGAAAAGCACCAGCCAGACAAACAGCGCGACAATGCCGGCGGCGACAAGCACGATCGATCCGAAATTACGAAACTGCTCCGGCAGTGCTTCGCCCGGTGCCAGCTGCAGCAAGGACACCAGCGCGACGACCACGGCGATGATGGCTCGCAGGGGCCACCAGCGGATGCTCGAGACAGCGTCAGCGGGAGCAGTTTCCTCGGGACCGGGATGCGGCTGGTCGGCAGATGCCATGGTGAGACTCGCGTGACTTGGGGGAAGAGATGCGGATAAGTCATTCTACGCGTGGGGGACCGTGTCGCCAGGGATATCGGTGAAACCGCGGCCGGCTCCGCTGTCTTGAATCGCATCCCGCGCGTGGGGCTCACCGGGCACTTGACGAGCGACCCAATCATGCCGAAACTGGAGGTTTGCAACACTTTGCCGAAGTGGCGGAATTGGCAGACGCGCTAGGTTCAGGACCTAGTGCCCGCAAGGGCGTGGAGGTTCAAGTCCTCTCTTCGGCACTGCGGGGCGGCAACGACAAGGGACTCGCGGTGATACAGGCCGTGGGTCCCTTTTTTCATTCCTTGGGCGTTCGGGGTCTCTGCGGCCATGAAAATCGACCAGATCGTCTGCCAGATCCTCCGAATCGACAACGTCCAGGCCAAGACCGCCAGCAGCCAGGACGCCGTGATCGTCCGCGTGCGATCCGACACGGGCATCGAAGGCGTGGGCGAGGCCGACGCGTCGCCCGAGGTGATCAAGGCCATCGTCGACGCTCCGTTCAGCCACAACATCGCCAGCGGGCTGCGCGAGATCCTGCTGGGCGAGAACCCGCTGGAAACCGAGCGGCTGTGGCAGAAGATGTACCGCCGCACGATGTACTTTGGCCGCACCTCGGTGGGCATCGCCGCCATGGCCGCGGTGGATATGGCCCTGTGGGACTTGAAGGGCAAGCACTACGGCGAGCCGATCCACCGCCTGCTGGGCGGCAAGCAGCACGATACGATCAAGGCCTACGCTTCGATCCTATTCGGCCGCGACGGTCAGGAGACAGCGGACATCGCCCGACGCTGGCGCGAGGCGGGCTACCAGGCCGTCAAATGTGGCTGGGAGCCGATGGGCCAGAACGAGAAGCTCGACATCGAATTGGTCCAAGGAGCGCGCGAGGGGCTGGGCGAAGGGACGCTGCTGATCGATGCCGGCTGCGTGTGGGATGCCCGCACGGCCTTGCGGCGGACGCACGCCTTCGCCGAGTTCGACATCGAATGGCTCGAAGAACCGCTGCGCGAGGACGACCTGGAAGGCTACGTGTGGCTCCGCGACCGCTCGCCGGTGCCCATCGCCTCAGGCGAAGGCGAGTGCGGGCGCGAGGCGTTTCGGCCTTGGATCGACCGCCGGGCGCTCGACGTGTACCAGGTCGATCTCTCGCGGTGTGGATTCACCGACGCGGCGTACATTCGCTCGCGGGTCGAGGAGTGCGGCGCCCGGCTGTGCAACCACTGCTACACGAGCCCCTTAACCGTGGCGGCCAGCATGCACTGGCTGTGCACGTGCCGCGACGCGTTTCTGTTCGAGGACTGCGTAGAAGATTCACCCTTGCGCCACGAATTGACCATTGAGAAGGTTCAAGCCGAGGGCGGCTGGATCACCGTGCCGGACCGGCCGGGACTCGGCGTGACGCTGGACGAAGCCTTCGTCACGCGGCATTTGGTTTCGGAGTCGGGCTAGCGGCGGTAGAAAGCTCTTTTGTCGCAGCGTGCTTGTGAAGGCAGCGTAGGAGGGTGCAGTGCCTGGCGTCGACTTTCCGCAGTCCCATTGCTTGGGCGGCCTCGCCCGCTGCGACATCACGCCGCCGGTGGGCATCTATCACCGCATGTGGGGCGCGGCCACGCACGATCGCTCGACCGGCGTGCACCGGCCACTCACCGCCACGGCGCTCGCACTGGCGCCGGATGCCGACGGGGCAGAGCACTTCGAACGCGGACAACTGCAGGTGATCGTCGGCGTCGACCATTGCCTGCTGTGGAACGAACAGATGGACCAACTCCGTGCGGCGGTCGCGCGCGGGAGCAACTTGGGCGCCGATCAAGTGCACGTCTCGATGTCGCACACGCACGCGGCGGGACTCATGGATCCAGGCCGAGCCGCACTGCCCGGCGGCGAGTTGATCGGCCCCTATCTCGACACGCTTGCCAAACGCGTGGGGGCCATCGTTCGCCATGCAGTCGACGATCTGCGACCGGTTCGGATGATGTACGGCACGGGACGCTGCTCGCTGGCGACCCATCGCGATTGCTGGGATGCCGAAAACGAGCTCTACGTCTGCGGGTTCAATCCCGACGGGCCGGCGGACGACACGGTGCTCGTGGCCCGCATCAGCAACACCGAGGGGCGAACGCTGGGCACGGTCGTCAACTACGCCTGCCATCCCACGACGCTGGCCTGGCAAAACACGCTGATCAGCCCGGACTACGTCGGTGCGATGCGCGAGATCGTCGAGACGGCGAGCGGCGCGCCCTGCTTGTTCTTGCAAGGCGCGTCTGGCGACCTAGGGCCGCGCGAGGGCTTTGTCGGCGAGGTCGAGACAGCCGATCGCAACGGACGGCAGTTGGGCCATGCGGCTCTGGCGGCGATCGAGTCGCTGCCGGCGGCGGGGATGCGGTTCGAGTATGTGGGGCCGGTCGTCTCGGGCGCCACGATTGGCACCTGGGCCGAGCAACCGCTCGCGGGCCAAGATTTGCAGAGGAGACGTCTCTGGCGCGCGGAGACGCTGGAAGTCGAGTTGCCGCTGCGGCCCGGCTTGCCCACCGCCGATGAGATCAGAAAGCAGCAGGAGCACTGGGCGCGCGAAGAACACGAAGCGCTTGCTCGCGGCGAGGCAGACGCTGCGCGCGACTGTCGGGCACAGGTCGAGCGAACGGCTCGCACGCTTGCGCGACTGGCGGGCTTGACCGAGGGCACGTCGCTGCGCGTTCCGATTCACTTGTGGCGGCTGGGCGATGCATCCTGGTTGCTCTTGCCCGGCGAGCACTATCACCTGCTGCAGCGCGTGTTGCGACAGCGCTTTGCCTATCGACCCTTGGTGGTGGCCACGGTGACCGACGGTTGGCAGCCAGGCTACGTTCCCACGGCCGAAACCTACGGCCGCGGTATCTACCAGGAATCGATCGCCTTGGTGGCCCCCGGAGCGCTCGAATCGTTAATCGAGCAGGTGGGCGACTACCTGGCCGCCTGGAACGACTGAATCGCTCGCCACTCGTTCTCGCACGACCTGCGCGCCTGACCGTGCTTGGATCAGTATGGCGTGCCCGTGGCACGCTTCGCCTGCAGCGCTTCGGCATACCAGGCGAGCTCGTCGAGGAATTTCGCGGTCGATTTTTCGGTGCGGGCTTCGGTCGGTTGTCCCGAGTCGTCGAAGGCCTGCCCGGCCTTGGGAAAGGGCAGGATCGACGGAATGGTCACGGTGCCGATCTCGCCGAGCATCGCACGAAGCTGCATCGCGGCACGCACGCCGCCAAACGCACCGGCCGAGTAGCAGGCGATGGCCGACACCTTGAAGAAGTACTCTTCCAGGAAGTGATCGATCAGGTTGCTCAGCGCCGGCGGGATCGAATGGTTGTACTCGGCAGAGACGACCAAATAGGCGTCGGCCCGGCGGATGATGTCGGCCAGCCGCTCGAGCGGCTCCGGCGCCTGCCCCTGGGGATGCTCCTTGTACATGCGATCCAGCAGCGGCAGGTCAAACTCCACCGGATCGACCAACGTGGTCTCAAATCCGCGCTCGCGGCACTTGTCGAGCAGGTACCTGGCCGGTTTGATGCCGATGCGGTCGCTGCGCACCGAACCCAATAGAATCGCAACGTCGAGCATGATTCAGCCTCAATGGATGTTGGGGATGATTATCGGAAGATCGATGCCAGATACTTGAAATAGCAGCAGAGCCGGCGATGATTATTCCCGCGTCACGCTCTCCAGCCAGGCCGCGTGCTCTGCGGCCAGCGCGCGCACCAACTCGGGTCGCTCGCCCGCGAGGTCGTTCGTCTCACCCAGATCAGTCTCCAAGTCGAACAACTGGAACGGCTCGCGCGGGTCGGTGCGGACGATCTTGTGCCGCCCCTTGCGCATCGCACTGTACTTGCGGAATTGGAAGTAGAGAGCCTCGTGGGGTGAGGGGGCCCGGTCGGCCAACGTCGCGGTCGGGTCGCGGCCGTCCAGTGGGCGATCGTCGGGCAAAGTGCCACCGGCGGCCTGTACGGCCATCGGCAGAAAGTCGCAACTTAGCAGTGGCTCTCGGCACACGGAACCGGCCGGCAACTTGCCGGGCCAGCGAACGATGCACGGGACGCGAATCCCGCCTTCCCACAGCGTCACCCCGCCGTTGCGCAGCGGCCCGTTGGAAGCGACTTCCCGTCCCCGGTTCTGCAGCATGAACGCCCCATTGTCGGAGAAGAACACGACCAACGTATCATCGGCGAGCTTCGCTGCGTCGATTTGCTCAAGCACCCTGCCGATCGCCGTATCGAGCGCCGTGACAACGGCCCGGTAGCGACGGCGGGCGTCGGTCGTGTCCGGCTCGTAGCCGTAGGCCGCGAAGGCTGAGTCCGGGGCCTGCCACTCGACTGGCACGCCCGAGGCCTTGTTCTTGGGATTGGGGAAGTGGGGCGAATTGAACGGCAGGTAAACGAAGAACGGCTGGTCGGCGTGTTGCTCGATGAACCGGCAGGCGGCATCCGCGAACAAGTCGACGCTGTAGCCTTCCAGGCGTACGGGCTGGGTGCCGCGGTGCAAATCGAGCTTGCCGTTGTAGACGTGCGTGTAGTAGTCGATGTTGCCCGAGGCATGCCCCAGGAACTCGTCGAACCCGCGCTCCGTGGGGCGGCTCCCTGGCGCGAAGCCGATATTCCACTTGCCAAAACAGGCGGTATCGTAGCCCAGTGGCTTGAGGTACTGGGGAATCAGGCGTTCGGAGTGCCTGAGCCCGATGCCGTAGTTGCCCTCCACTCCTGGCAACTGGTTGGTCAGCCTATGCCGCTGCGGATAGCGCCCGGTCAACAGCGAGGCCCGCGAGACCGTGCACGTCGGAGACGCCGTATAGAAGTCGGTGCAGCGCACGCCTTGCATGGCCAGCTTGTCCAGGTGCGGCGTGCGAATCGACTCGTTGCCGTAGCAACCCAGATCGCCATAACCGAGGTTGTCGGCCGTGATGATCACAATGCTTGGCGGCCGAAGGGCCCAGGCCGCCGCAGGAAGCAACAGCGGCGCGAGTGCGGCCAGAAGCAAGGAACGCCGGGCTCTATCTCTCATCGCGTCGAATCCCGTCGAGTTTGGGCGGCTCGTCGGGCGCCTAGTATAGCGACAAGAGCGTACAGACGGCGAACTGCGCTGAATTGCGAGTGCCCGACGGCTACCTGCCGTTGGCGCGGCGGTAGATTTCCTGAATGAAGGCGTCGTTGGCCCGCGAGCGGGCGTCGGCCCGGGCCTGGATGCGGGCTCGCTTTTCGGGTCCCAGTTCGGCGGCACGAGCGCGACGATCGGCCATCTCGGCCTTGCGAACGTATCGCTTGAAGTGGGCCTCGTACCGCTTGACCCACGTATCGGTCTGGTCGAGCTTCTCGAGTGATGAGCGCCCCAGGGCATGCTTCCGCGCGGACTCTTCGGTTGGGAATCCTTCCGCCGGCAAGCCTTCGGCCACGAGCTGCAAGTACTCGAGTTGATCGCCGGCGTACTGGCCGATCGCGACCAGCTGGCCCTTGTTGAACAGGCAGGTGAAACCGTGCCGGCGCCCGTGAAAATACTGGCCAAACAACAGCGGCTCTCCCGCGGTGTCCCACAACTTGATCGTGCCGTGGCGGCGTCCCTTCTCGTACATACCCAATAGCATCAACTCGTCATTCGCGTGCCTGGCCAACGTCACCCCGTGCAAGATACCGTCTTTGTGCGTGGCGACGACCATCGGTTTTCCGTCGGGATTCCCGATGACAACTTGGTTGTCGGCGCGCTCACGCGATGCACGTGCGATGGCCCGCGTGCTATCGCTGAAGAGATCCAGCGAGAACACGCGGCCCGTGGGAAGCGCAAACTCGTCCTGCGCTGTCCGCGGGCGGTCTGGAGAGGGTTCAATCAAGCGGGCACGAACCGCCGGCAGGTCAGCCAGGGGACGCGGCTGCGCTTGCTCGGGCACACTTTTCAAGAGCCGCCTGATGTCGGGCAGGGCGATGGCGAAATTCAGGTTCTGCCCATCAAGGTGAGACCAGGTGTTGAGCCCGATCAATTCCGCGTCCATATTCATCAGCGGCCCGCCACTGTTGCCGTCAGATATGGGGGCCGTCGTCTGAATCCACGTTGCGTCTAGCGCGAAGCCCAGCAGGCGATACTCCGACTCGGGGAGCATGGCGCTAACTTCCTTGCCGGTGCGAAGCGACGAAACGATTCCCTCGGAGGTCGAAAACGAAAACCCTTGGGGATTGCCGAATGCCCCCACCCTCGACCCCACGGCTGGCATCTGGCTGGCGATCCTCACGGCACAGGGGGCCGGCAGCGGATCGGTCCGCAGCAACGCCAAATCGTACTCCGGCTGAACCTTGACGAAGCCGTGCACCTTCAGCGTCGTGCCCTGCCGAATCTTGATCGACGCAACTTGGGCTCCGTCGATCACATGGAAATTTGTCAGCACGAGTCCCTTGTCGTCGACGACCACGCCGCTGCCAAGACCCGAGTTCGTGTTCACTTGAACCACCGAGTCTTGGATCTCGGCCACGACGTCTACGAGATCCTTGCCCGCACCGGGCGCAGCGAGAATCGCAAGCGCCAACAGGATTCCACAGCAACTCGTTCGCGACAGGGCGGCCATGCTCACCTCCTCAGATCAGAAGCCCTCATTGTGGGGTGTAGAGCACCGTTCATGGTAGCGGTCTGCGGGCGGAGTGCCAAGTCGCTAGGACCGCGCGGCATGCCCGCGGTAGCGAAGGGACGAAGCCGAGTCTCGGCTTCGTGGAGAGCTTCAACGTCTTGGACGTTGAAAATATGGACAACACGGTGCGAGAAGTGTTGCCCTTTTTCCAAAGTAGCGGCGCAGGGACTCGAACCCCGGACACGCGGATTATGATTCCGCTGCTCTAACCAACTGAGCTACGCCGCCAGGTGTTTTTGGCTGGGCACACCCACCTAACCCGTTGGGAGCGGCGGTGATGCCGTGAAGAAGTCTATCACTTCCCGGCTGGCCGACAAGCCCGGTAGGCCCCTTCAGATCCGCCCAAGGCACTTCCTGTGCTGGCCGAAAGCGAAGGCGGGTACGTGAACCTCGAGCGTGCGAGCCGGGGGGGCCTGGCATCGAACCTGATACGCAGGATATCGAGAATTCGGCTGAAATGCACGTCCGGCAGCGGTTTTCGGCCGGCACTGACGTAACGGCCGGGAAAACCCCCGCTTGCGGCGGACCGTGACCTATATTTCAGCACCGGCAAAGTCGCGCTCCAAGCGGCGTCTTCGCCGTCGCCATTGTGGCGTCAGACGCCCGGAAGAGCGACTGCACTTGCGAGCCTCTGAGATATCTCATTCCTGATGACCTGTGGGGAACCCTCGGGACTTACGTCCGCGGAGCGCCACACCCGGCAGGTAGAAAAGGAGCATCAAGACATGCCGTCGATCAACGCCAAGCCGTTTCCCTTTCACGTTGACTTCGATCACATCGCACTGCTCTGCATCGATATGCAGCGCGACTTCTGCCTGCCGGGCGGATTTGCCGAGTCGCTGGGCAACGATCTCAGCAACGTCCAGGCGTGTATTCCCGTGATCGCAAAGCTGCAAGCGGCCTTCCGCAAGGCCGGCCTGCCGGTGATTCACACCAAGGAATGCCATAAGCCCGACCTTTCCGATCTGCCGAGCGCCAAGCGCAATCGCGGCAACCCGAAGATCAAGATCGGCGACATGGGGCCCATGGGCCGCATCCTGATCGACGGCGAGGTGGGCTCGGACTTTGTGCCCGAGAACGCACCGATCGAAGGCGAGTTGGTTATCTCGAAGCCGGGCAAGGACGCATTTTACGCAACGGAGCTGCGCGACTATCTCACGACGCGCCTCATCTCCGGCCTGGTAATCACCGGCGTCACGACCGAGGTCTGCGTGCAGACGACCATGCGTGTCGCCAACGATCGCGGGTATGACTGCGTGCTGGTCGAAGACGGCACCGACAGCTACTTCCCCGAGTTCAAGGACGTGACGCTGCGGGCGCTGACGGCCCAGGGCGGCATCGTGGGATGGACCTGCCAGTCGCAGGCTCTGTTGGATCTGTTGGAGAGCGAGTACAGCAGCCCTGCCACGCCGGACTTCAATTTGCAGAGTGCCGGCATGGAAGCGACGGTGTCGTAGGCCGCGGCTCGACTCGTGCATCGAGGAGATCGGGAATGCCCCGGGCGGCTCGCTGCCGTCCGGGGCATCGTCTTGCGACGACCATTGGTTTGCCTCCCCGCCGGCGCCCGCCCTGTCGACGGGTGGCCATCCGCAAACTCTAACAGCGAGGCTCCGACATGCCTGCACAATCCGAAGCCATTGTCTTGGCCGATTTGCTGAAACAGGTCGAGAAGCTCGGCGACGCCGACTGGGAGCCGTTCCGCCCTGGCGTGAAAGCTCACTGGCTCTACCGGGAGCACGACGGCGGACCGGCGGCCGTGCTGCTGTGCTACGAGCCCGGCGCTCGGGTTGCGCTGCACGAACACGTCGGCTACGAGCATCTATTCGTGCTGGAAGGCGATCAGTTCGACGAAGAGGGCTCGTACCCGGCTGGCAGCTTCACGATCAACCCTCCCGGCACACGGCACTCGCCGGGCAGCAAGGACGGCTGCAAGGCCCTGTTGATCTACGAGAAGGCCGTCCGCTTCGTTGATGCCTGAGCGAGACCGCCTTGGTCAAGCGCGATACAGTGATACCAGGCTGCACTCACACTTCTTGCGGGGACCAGGAAAATGAAAACGTCTCTCATCCGTGTTGCGGCATCGATCGCATTGGTTTTCGCGGCCACGTTCTCGGCCCAAGACGCGTGTGCCGCGTCGCCGAACGAGGCCGCTGTGCAGGAGGCCACGGCCGGCTTCTACAAGGCCATCAACGCAATGTTCGAGGGCGACATCGAGCCCATGAAGGAGGTGTGGTCGCACGCCGACGACATCACGTACATGGGCCCTGACGGTACGGTCGAAGTGGGGTGGGAGAAGACGCTGGCGGATCTCAACGGGCAGGCCAAGATGAAGCTGGGCGGCGAAATCCGCCACGAGCAAATCATGCTGAAGGTCGGCCCGGAGTTGGCCGTGATGGAGTGCCGCGAGATCGGCCAGAATGTGGTCGACGGCGAGCCGGTGAAGGTTTCGCTGCGGGCGACCAACGTCTTCCGCAAGGAGCACGGGGTTTGGAAGCTGGTCGGCCACCACACCGACAAGCTGCCATTCCTGGAGTAATAGCGGCGTCGCAACCCGCGTCTGGCGGGGCGTCTCGCGCCTCGGGTTGGAGAGACCGCTGGCTGACCAACTTCCGCGCGCCAAACACTCACGCGGCTTGTTTGCCGACCACGCCCCGGGGCGGCCCTTGATCCGCCGGTGCCTGTGCAGCCCCCCGGGTTGCGAAGAAGTCCCGAAGACCACTGCGGTCATCGCCAGTCCGAATTGGTTGCCGCCCAGTCGCCGCCACCTGCGTCAATGGCACGCAGACACCGCTTTTGAGCGAATTTGCAGAGGACGGCACGCGGATTGCCTAGTAAACCTCCCGTGAAAGCAACGGCCGGCGACGCGACGACAAGGCGTTGCCGACGAAACATTACGCAAGGCGGGAGAGAACGATGATCTGCCGAAGGAAGCCCATTCGCCAAGTGTCCGACGCTCGTACGGTTGACCCCTCGCCGGAACGCATTCGCGAACTCACGGCGAAGATTCGCAAGGAATGGTCCCCGCGCACGCACGCACGTCGGGCGGCACAGGGCGCGGTTCGCGTCGAAATCATGACGGTGGCCATGGTCGAATTCCGCGACGACCGTTCGCACGAAGTGTGAACAGGTGCCAGCCGAGACGCGACTGGGCAGGCGACTCTGCTTGTGGGAGTTCGCCCGCGTTTCCATTGGCGAACGACGGGCGAGAGCTCACTCGCCTGCGTCGGAGCGGACGAGGCTCGGCGACCATGTTTCTGGCATGCGTCGTCGGCGTAATCACGCATGCAAAGACGAATAAGTCCAGAGGAGGAAAGCATGAGACTATCGCAATCTATTCTCGCACTCCTGGTAGCTTTTGGGATATCCGGCTTGGCGGCCGCCGCCGAGTGGGAGGAATACACTCCGTATTATGAGGACGACGCCTGGTACGACATCAGTGAGTGGTTTGACGGGAACGACTACAACCCGACGGACGAAGAGATCCTCGAATGGGACGACGAGCGATACCAGTTCGACGCCGACGAGGTCGACCGAGACAACGACCGTTCGTACGGCTACTACGACGGAGACGATGGCTCGTTCTACGACTACTACGACTACGGGGCATCGGACGGTTACGGCCTTTACGATCCAACGTATCGATCGGGGTTCCGCTACTACGACTTCGACGGTGACGGCACGTACGACGCCTACGCGGCATGGGCTGACTGGGACGCCGATGGCCTCTTCGAGGACTACGAATACTACTCGTTTGCCGACGACAGTGAGGAGTCTTCCAAGAGCAAGCAGCAAGCCCAGCAGGAAGCCCCGACTTCGGCCAAGGCTGCGGAACTGACCGGCCCAATCGGCTTCACCAAGGAGGTGGACGTCCGTGGCAAGAAGCACTTGGTCGTCTCGGTCAAGCAGGACGGCAAATCGATCGCCGCGGACTTGGGGCCGATCGACCGATTGTCCGAGGAGAACCAAAAGCTGAAGACCGGCGACGAGATCACGGTCAAAGGCATCCAATCGAAGGTCGGCGACAAACACGTCGTCTTGGCTCAGCAATTGAATGCCCACGGCGAGCAGACCACGATCGACCGTAGCAGCAAACAACTGCAAGGCCAAGTGGTCGAAACCCGCAAGGCCAAAATCGCCGGCACGCAGCACTTGATTGCCATGGTCGAGAACGACGAAGGCAAGAAAGTCGCCGTCGACTTTGGTCCGGCCGACAGGCTCGACATGGAGCTTGCCAAAGGTGATGAACTCACATTCACCGGCGTTCCCGTGAAGATCAGGACTAAGCGGATGCTGATGGCGCACTCCCTCGAGCACGACGGCAAGACCGTGCAGATCAAGCGCGGTCCGCAATCGAAGGATTCGTAAGTTGGGAATTGGAGGAAATGGCGTGGCGGCATGGAAGCCGCCGGGCACGTTTCCGGAGGCTAAAGCCATGCACATCACCCCCATGGAACGATGGTACCCGCGACGGTGGACGAGGGAGCACAAGATCCTCCACGTCTGCGTTTTAGGCGCGCTGGCACTGTTGATCTTGTTGCTCTCGTCCCGACTGGCCGCGGCGCAGTGGAACGACTACTGGCGCAACGATCTCCGCCAGTGGCGCGACACCTACTGGCAGGACCGCCTCGGTCCGAGGAACTTCGATGCCGGCCTGGAAAACGAAATCGCCGAAGAGTTGGCGGCCGAGAGGGCCGGAGCGGCGCTCGAGGAACTCGATGCTCCCAGCATGTACGTCGACAGCACCGACGGCGACGTGCCCGGCGATGAGTTGGGAACCCCTGCCAACCCGGTGCACCCGCACTGGCCGCTGTTCGTGGAGGAGGATCCCGGTTACGGCGGCTTCCGGCGACACCTGGGAGTCGAGGCGTACGACCCCGATCCGGATTTCGACGCCTACGACGCCGATCCCGACGTCGAGGCCTTCGACCGCTACCGCACCAGCCCGCGTTACTACGATCCGGACTACTACGATCCTGACGCGTACGACCCCGATTCGTACGTCGACCGGCCAGATCCGGAGTTGTATGACGACTACGAGCCCGCGTATGACCCGTACGAGCCGGGACGCGTCGACCGCTACGATCCCGGCTTCGCAGACACCGACGACCCACGCTACCGTGGTACCGCTCACGACCGGTATGATTCGGGCTACGTCGACCGAACCGCCCCGCAAGTCGAGCGGCTGCGGACTGCCGAGCGACTCGACGCGGACGACCAGATGTATCTGCCGCCGGCCGACGAGTTTGGTCCCGAGGAAGAAATTCGCACCTGGCCGCAACCCGGCGGCGCCGGATGGTACCACGACAACTGGCACGACGAGTGGTACGACTGGTGGCACGACCAGAGATTCGAGAACTGGTTTGATTGAATAGGATAGCGCTCGCCCAGGCGTAGTCGCTCGATCCGCGGAGGGCTGTTTGGTACTGACCTCCGGAACACCAAGTCGAGCTTGGACCGCGCATCGCGGACACTTGCCGGCCGCGCTCCTTTCCGCACCTCGGGCGACAACGGATACGTTTTTCCGAACACGTCGCGAATTTCGTTGGCTAGTCTTCTGCCGGCATGCGAGTTGCGAATTAGTTTGCAGGCACGCCAACGCCAGCGGTTGAGATATTCGGCTGCCACTGTCACCCGCACTATTGAGAGGAGATGTCTATGCGCAGCCTGCTATTTGTGTCGGCGATCGCGCTGCTGGCGCCAGTCGCCTGGGCGCAGGAGCGCGATCGGGATCCGCGGCTCTTCGATCGAGACGAAGGACGCGTCGCGGATTTCGTCCGCGGCCCCGACGCATGGCGCTACAAGCGCCATAACGGACGCTGGTGGTACTGGCAGCCCAACGAGACCTGGTCCGTGTGGAACGGCGACGACTGGGAGCCGTTTCGCGGGCGTCGTCGCTACCAGGCGGGTTATCGCGGACCTCTCGACAGGCGCTATCGTGACGGTCGCTTTCGAGGTTGGCCGGGGAACTACGGCTACTACGGACCGGGTTACTACGGCCGCGGCTACGGGCCTGGCGGCAACTACTACGGTCCCGGTGGCAACCTCGGCGCGAACATCGGCAGCGCCCTCGGCGGCCGCACCGGAGCGGGCATCGGCGCTGCCATCGGCCGCGCGATTGACTAATCGGCCACTTGCTTTCTCATTGGCTTAACCTGCGGTGGCAGCCATTCGGTCGTGGCCTGGATCGACTCAAAAAGGAGCAACGCGATGAACCTCTTGTACTGGGCGCTGATCGCGCTGGTCGTGGCGCTCGTTGCCGGGGCCTTGGGCTTCGGCGGCATCGCTGCTGGAGCGGCGACAATCGCCAAGATTCTGTTCGGCATCTTTCTGGTGTTGTTTGTGGTGCTGCTCGTGACGGCGCTCGTCGTCGGCAGAGCCATCACCTAGCGCACGCCAGGCCGAGCCCGAAACTAAAGCTTTTCGGATTTAATAAGCAAAGGAGGATTCTCAAGATGAAACGTTTCTTGACCACGCACCTATGTTTGATCGGCTTGCTCGCACTGGGCACGACGACGGCCATGGCACAGCAGCAGTCGGATTCGTCGCCGCCGGCGAAACCGCGTTCTCCGGCGGACCAACAGTCCGATTCGTCGGGTTTGCAGGCGGATCAGTTCATCCAGGACTTTGACGACGACGGCGACGGAGCCCTGGCCCGCAGGGAATTGCCGCCGCGCATGCGCAGCGAGTTCGATCGGCTCAATCGCAACGACGACGACAAGCTGACCAAACGCGAGCTCCAGCAGCACGGCCGCCGAGCCGAAAGACGACGTCCGATGCAGCCGATCGAATTCATCTACGTCTGGGTCAGCGACGCGGATCTGGGCCATTTGTCGCTGAATGAAGTGCAGCGCGCCTACGATACGCTACAAAAAATCGACAAGAACGGCGACGGCGAGCTGACGCGCTCGGAAGTGAAAACCTGCCGCAAGGCAAACCTGGCCAAATGGGCTCGCATGGTGACCAAGCGTCTCGACGACAACGACGACAACCAGGTCAGCGAGCAGGAGGCGCAAGGCACGTTCTTGACGTCGCGGTTCGATGACATCGACGACAACGGCGACGGCTCCATCAGCCGCAAGGAACTGCAGCAGTGCGTAATGAAGCAGCACGGCATGAGCGGAGGGTCGCAGAATACGCGTACCGGCCGCCGCAACCCGTCGGATAACGACGCGCGCTAATCGCAAGCAAGTTCCGGTTTAGTAGGATGTACTGCGGGCGGTGAGCACAGCTCACCGCCCGTTTTCTTACGCGCCGCGGCGATCTTACTCCGCGATGCAGAACAAGTGATTCTCGCCGCGAATGAACAGCTCGTTGTCGACAGGTGCCGGCGTGGCATCGACCCCTTCGCCGAGCGAATTGCTCGCGACGATCCCGAATGCATCGGCGTCCTTGATGACCACGGTGGTGCCGCTTCGGCCGGTCAAATAGACGTGGCCGCCGGCGGCAATCGGCGAAGCGTACGTCGAACGCAGGTTCGGAATCCGCTTGGCCATGTAGTGCGGCTTGCCGGTGGCGGCATCGACGCAGGAGAGCAGGGCGGTTTTGCCCTTGTGGAAGTAGATCCTCCCCGACGACAGCAGCGGCGAGGCGATGTCGGGCGCGTCGCGGTCGATCACCCAGTCGACGCTGGGAGTGCCCTGAATGTTTCCCCGCCCATCCAGGCGAAACGCTCCCAGAAACGCGCCGCGAAATCCGCTGCCCACGTAGACGCGATCGTCGGTCGCCACCGGCGAGGCGACCGGCCGGGTCGTTTGACCGGCACATCGCCAGAGCTCTTCGCCGGTTTCCAGGTCGTAGGCTCGCGCGTAGTTCTGACCGTTCATGATGATCTGCTTGCGGCCGCCTTGCGTGACCACGAGTGGCGTGGCCCAGCAACTGGGTTCGTCGCGCTCGACGCGCCAGATCGTCTCACCGGTTTCCTTATCCAGCGCGTACAAGTAGCTCTGGCCCTGATGGTCCCAGGGCACGAGGATCTTGCCGCCTTCCAGAGTCGGAGAGCTTCCCTCGCCGAAGCCGTTCAGCGTTTCCATTTGGCCAAAGTCGTCGCGCGACCATCTTGGCGCGCCATCCATCGCGAAGCAATACAGCCCGCGCGAGCCGAAATGAGCGTACACACGCTCGCCGTCGGTGCAGGGCGACGCGGAGGCGAAGCCGTGCGTCGGATGCGTTCCCTGGTGGGGCCGTGCCGTCGTGCAGACATTTTTCCAACGCAGCTCACCGGTGCCCCGATCGAAGCAAAGCAGTTCGAACTGCAAATTCGGGAGCGCCTGGCCGTCGGCCTGCAGCTCCGCCTTTTCCCCTTCGACGGGCGTGGCCGTCACGACGAATACGCGATCGCCCCATATCACGGGCGAGCCGGTGCCGCGGCCGGGAATCGGCACTTTCCACTTCACGTTCTTCGTGGCGCTCCATTCCGTGGGCGGATGGGCGGTGCTCGAACTGCCGTTGCCGGACTCGCCGCGCCAATGCGGCCAGTTTTCGGCGGACGCCAGGGCCGCGGTAGACAGAACGTATACGACGGAGCAGAGCAGCGTTCTGATCATGCAAGATCCTCACGAGGCAGGAACCACTAGGGGGCATGCGAATGGCTTCTTATTCTAGGACGACCGCCCCCGAAATTCGCCCTTGCTTCGCCAGGTTTCCCTCATTTTGCGCTGACGAGCGGTGATCGCACACGCGCGATGTCGCTCGGACGATCGCTTTGGGTTGCTTTGAGCCACAACAGGCGACGACTGCCTCGACAGCAACAGGCGTCTTGCTGAAAGGGACCCCGGGACGCCGGGCGAATTTGCCGCTAAATTGGTGGCAGCGGCACGGGTCTTCCGGATGGACGGATTCGGCCGTTCCCCCGGCTCGAACGGGGGAGGCGGCTTGCGTCGCATGGAAACTATCTTGTTTAAGAGCCGTCGCCGGTTCTTCCGAAGTGGGAGAACTGGCCCGCCTGCCCCGCAGTCTCACCCGAGTGCGCTAAGAGTGACGAAATGATCGTGGACCGCCGCCCTGTGGATGCCGCCGATAGGAAGCTGGCGCGATTGCCGTGGTTCAGCGAAGCGGGGTGGCGGGCGTGATGGGTCGGGCCTGGTCGCTGTGGACGCGGCTCGTCACCGCACAGCCGGCCGTCATCGGCGGCGCCGTCGCGGCATTGCTCCTGGTGGCCGCCGTCGGGCTGTCCCGTGTCAGCTTCGATGAGAATCCCGTCACGATCTTCAAGACCGACAGCGGCGACTTCGCCCTGCTCGAAGAAGTCAACGGCCAGTTCGACACCGACGAAAACGACGTCATCGTCGTCGTCTCGGGTGCCGACATCATCAGCCGGGAGTCGATCGCCGCCCTGCGAGACCTGACCGAGCGATTTTCCGCCATACCGGGCGTCGACTCGACCTACAGCATTCTTAACATCAAGCGCGAAGGCACGCGCGTGCTGCCGTTAGTGCCCCTGACCGACGCCGAGGCTTCGCGCTACGAACAGGCCCGAGGCCGGGCGCTGGCGCATCCGCTGGTGGGCGGACAACTGCTCTCGCCCGACGCACGCACGACGCTGGTCATCGTCCATCTCGAGGGCCCATCGCCGCCGGTAAGCTACTTGGCCCGCGTACGCCGAGACATGCGTGAAGCCATCGACGCGGCTTTCGAGGGCACGCCGCTGGTCGCCCGCATGGCGGGTCACGCAGCAGTGCGCGTCGACAGCCTGGCCACGCTGCAGGCAGAACTGCTCAAGTTCACGATGCTCAGCGGCGCCGTGGCCATGGTACTCGGAGTGGTCATGTTGCGTCGTGTCGCCGCGATGTTCATCGTCGTGGCCTCCTCGGGGATCGGCGTGCTGTGGACGGTCGGCTTGATGGGCTTCCTGGGCGAGCGCATCAACGGGTTGAACATGGTGCTGCCGAGCCTCGTGTTCGTGATTGGGTTCGCCGACGCCATGCACCTGATGATGCACATCCAGCGGGCACGGCGCGAGGGCCGCGACCGATTGCAGGCCGTGGTTTCGGGGCTCGAGCGCTTGGGCACCGCCTGCCTGTTGTGCGCGTTGACCACAGCCTGCGGCCTGGGATCGCTGATGGTCGCGCAGGCCGAGAGCGTGCAGCGGTTCGGGCTGCTGTGCGGGATCGGATCGCTGCTGTCGTTCGGTGCCACGATCAGCGTCCTGCCGCTGCTGGGCGTCACGCGGCTGGGCGAGCAGGTCGTGCCCCGCTCCGAACACGTGTGGCCCATCTACCACGTTTCGGGCTTCCCGCTGGTCGTGCAGGCCCAGCGATACCCTAAGATCACCTGGGCGGCATCGGTCGCCGTGGCGACGGTGCTGCTTGCCACCGCTTTGCAGCTGCGATCCGATATCCACTGGACCGAGGCGATTCCCTACGACAGCGAAACGTCGCAGGCCATGCGAAAGTGCGACGAGGCCTTCGGCGGGGCGCTGTTGGCCTACGTCGTCGTCTCCTGGCCGCAGGACGCGGATCTAGGCTCGCCCGAGCTGTACGATGTGGTCGATGAAGTGCATGCCGCACTCAACGGCGAGCCGCTGCTGGCAAGCCCGACGTCGGTGCGAAACCTGCTCGAGTCGCTTTCGCGCGGCGATCGCCTTCGGCCGGAACAATTGAGCCGGGTGCCCGAACACTTGCGCAAGCGAGTGGTTCGCCCCGATTTGCGGCGACTGCTCATTTCGGCGCACGTGCCCGATCGCGGTGCGGCGGCGCTAGAGCCGGCGTTCGATCGCCTGGAGCGGAAGCTTGAGGGAATCGCTCGCGACCACGCGGGCTACCAACTGCAATTGACCGGCACCGTTGTCGTCGCGGCTCGAAACATGCGGTTCGTCATTTCCGACTTGACGCGTAGCATTGCCACTTCGGCGATCGTGATTCTCGGCGTGCTGTGGATCGGGTTCGGCTCCTTGCGTTTGGCGGCCATCGGAGTGCTGCCCAACGCGTTTCCGCTGCTGGTCACGGCCGCCTACCTGGTCGTTTCCGGCCGGCCGCTACAAATCACCAGCGTGTTGACCTTCAGCCTCTGCCTGGGGCTGGCGGTGAACGACACCGTGCATTTTCTGTTTCGGCTCAAGCAGGAACAGGACGACAGCCAGCCGCTGAGGTCGGCCGTACGTGCCAGTCTCGACGGCGTGGGCCCGGCCATGGTGGCCTCGACCGTGATTCTGACCGGTGGGTTCGCCAGCATGTTGGCCAGCGACATGCCGGCCATTTCGCTCTTCTCGGAGCTGACCTGCGTCACGATCGTGGCGGCGCTAGTGGGTGATCTCGTGGCACTGCCGGCCACAGTGCTCTGCTTTGCACGCGAGACGCGTCTGGCAAAGGGCCGCCAGGCGGGGTCGGCGGCAATATCGGGCGCGGCGGAAAATGCCTGACGAATCAACGGGGTGTCGTTTCGGGCGGATCTTTTTTACGATCGACTTCACTAGCAGCCTTCCCCGACCTACCAGGCGCTCACGAGCGACCCGCCTGAAATCCTTCTGCAACCATCTCCGACATGCCAGACTACTTGCGTTCCGCGGCACTGCTGTTCGTTTTGCTGAACCCGTTCCTGACAATCATTTACCTGGCCGATGTAATTCAAAGGCTCGAGTGGCCGCGCTTCCTTCGCGTCGTGCTTCGAGCCTCGCTCGTGGCGGCGGCGGTTTTCTGCTTCTTCGCCGTGCTGGGCGACGTGATCTTCTCCAGTGTGTTGCAGGCCGAATTTGCATCTTTTCAGATCTTCGGCGGCATCGTGTTTCTTATCGTGGGGTTGCAGTTCGTCTTTCGCGGACAAAACGCCATTGAGGTTCTGCGCGGCGATTCGGAGCACCTTGTCGGCGCAATTGCCATGCCGGTCCTGATCGGCCCGGGCACCGTGAGTGCCAGCGTCGTTATTGGCAAGCGACTCGACCCGCTGACAGCGTGCATCGTGGTTGTGGCTGTCATGATGACGGCCACGGCGACAATGTTGGCATTAAAGTGGATCCACGATTTCGTCCGGCCACGCAACGCCCAGCTCGTCCACGGATATCTTGAGATCGCCGGCCGCGTTTTGGCCCTGTACGCCGGTACGGTTTCGGTGGACATGATCATGCAGGGGATTCGGACCTGGGTGCAGAAGTTCTAGCCCGAATTGTAGTACACTAGTACTGCCGCCACGTCCGCTGCACGGAGTCTCGTCCGCATGACGTTCAAGGACCACTTTTCCCGGCAGGCCGACTCTTATACGCGTTTCCGGCCACGCTATCCGCGCGAACTGTTCGCGTTCTTGGCAGCGCTGCCGGCCGCGCGCCGTCGGGCCTGGGACTGCGGCACGGGCAACGGACAGGCGGCCGAGGCGCTGGCCGAGTTCTTCGATGCCGTCGTGGCTACCGACCCCAGCGCCCGGCAGATCGAGCATGCCGCGCCGCATGCCAAGATCGAGTATCACGTGGCGCCCGCCGAGTCCTGCCCGCTCAAGGCCGCTTCGGTCGATCTGGTCGCGGTGGCCCAGGCACTGCACTGGTTCGATCACGAAAGCTTCTTCGCCGAGGTACGCCGCGTGGGGCGAAACGGCGGCGTCGTTGCGGCCTGGGCCTACGGGCTGGGGCGGCTCACTCCCGATGTCGACCGGGTCGTAATGCACCTCTACGGCGACCTGCTGGGCACGTATTGGCCGCCCGAGCGGCACTACATCGAGCAGGGCTATCGCAAGATCCCATTCCCCTTCGCCGAGATCGATGCGCCCCATTTCGTCATGACCGCGTCCTGGAGTCTGGACGACCTGACTGGCTATCTCGGCACCTGGTCCAGCGTGCAATCGTACATCGAGCAGCAGGGCAGCAACCCCCTGGCACTGGTGCACGACGACCTGGTCGCTGCCTGGGGCAGCGCCGCCCAGCGAAAAGTCACCTGGCCCCTGTATCTCCGGGTCGGCTACATCCACATCTAACGCGAACCTGCCGCTTGCCGATGGCCGAGATTTCCGTTTCCGAAGCTTTCCGCATCGCGGTGGATCACCAGCAGGCCGGCCGTCCCGCCGAAGCCGTGCCGATCTACCGGCAGATACTCCAGGCCTTGCCTGCCGAGGCGGGCGACATGGCTTTCAACGTGTTGAACAACTTGGGTGCAGCGCTTGACGAACAGGGGCAACTCGAGGCCGCCCGAGCGTGCTTCACCCAGGCGCTTCAGTTGCAGCCGAGCTCATTTCTGGCCACAAACAACCTGGCGCATACGTTCCGCCGTCAGAGTCGATTCGACGAGGCGATCGAAGGCTATCGCCGCGCGCTGGCTTTGAATCCTCAGGACGCGGGGGCACATTTCAACCTCAGCGTATGCCTGCAGCAGTGCGGCCACTACCAGGAGGCGCTAAGCGAGCTGCAGCAGGTCGAGCAGCTCGCGCCCGGGAGGGCCCAGGTGCAGGCCAACCTTGGCTATCTGTGGAGTCAACTGCGCAGGTTCGAACACTCGGCCGCGGCCAGCCGGCGAGCGATCGAGCTCGACCCGCGGCTAGGGGCCGCCTATTGCAACCTGGGTCTGGTCGAGCAGTCGCTGGGGCAGTTGGACGAGGCGATCGGGAACTTTCGCCGTGCGGTCGAGTTGTCGCCGGGCGAGGCGGCCTGGCACGGCAATCTACTTTACGCTCTCAACTTCCACCCGGGATACGACGCCGAAACGATCTCGGCCGAACACCGCGCTTGGGCGGCTCGGCACGCCGATCCGCTCACCGCACAGGCCGCACCGCATTCCAACGACCGCAGTCCCGAGCGGCGGTTGCGCGTGGGCTACGTCTCGCCATATTTTCGCTCGCACGCCGTCAACGCGTTCGCAGAGCCTTTGTTAGCCGCACATGATCACGCCGCGTGCGAGGTGTTCTGCTACAGCGACGTCGCCGCTGCCCTGCGAGACGAAGCCACCGAGCGTCTGAAAGGATCTGCCGATCACTGGCGCGAGACCGTGCACTTGCCCGATGCGGCCGTTAGCGCGCTGGTGCGCGAGGACCAGATCGACATCCTGGTCGATCTATCTGGCCATATTGGCGAGAATCGGCTTTTGGCGTTCGCCCGCAGGCCGGCGCCGGTGCAGGTGACGTATCTAGGCTACCAAAACACCACCGGCATGCAGGCCATGGACTACCGGCTGACCGACGCGTGGAGTGACAAGCCCGGAACGACGGATCGTTTTTACACCGAGGAGCTGGTGCGTCTGCCGCGAGCATTCTTCTGCTACCAGCCGGCCGACGACGCCCCGCCGGTAGGTCCGTTGCCGGCGGAGTCGAACGAGTATGTCACCTTTGGCTCGTTCAACAACTACGCCAAGGTCACGCCCGAGGTCCTCGATACCTGGGCGGAACTGCTGGCTCGTATTCCGCAAGCGCGACTCGTCCTGCTGGCACCCACGTCCGAGCCGCTGGCAGAGCGGGCCTATGCGGCTTTCGCCAAACGGGGCGTCCAGCCCGAGCGCGTGGAAGTTGCCTCGCGCCGGCCGTACCTCGACTACCTGCGCTTGATCCAGCGCGTCGACATTGCGCTGGATACCTTTCCGTTCAACGGCCACACGACGACTTGCGATGCTCTGTGGATGGGCGTTCCGGTGGTGATGCTCGCGGGGAGCGCGTATGCTTCACGTTTTGGCGGCAGCGCGCTGGTGAACCTCGGGCTCGACGAGTGGATCGCACACAATCGGCAGCAGTATCTCGATATCGCCCAACGCTGCGCCGGCGACCTGCAGCGTTTGGCGGGCCTGCGTGCACGAATGCGCGAGCGGATGACCGACTCGCCGCTTCTCGATGCGCCGGGATTCGCGCGGCACGTGGAAACGGCCTACCGCCGAATGTGGCGCACGTGGTGTTCGCACAACCCGTGAACTGGAACCGTCTGGAGGATATCTTTCCGTGGTAAGCGTTGCGGAAGCCTTGGCCATGGGCCTTGAGCGGCATCAAGCCGGAAAGTTCTCCGAGGCCGAGGCGATTTATCGTAAGGTCCTCCAGGTCGAGCCCGACAACGCGCAAGCGCTGTACCTTCTGGGCCGGCTGGGCGCGCAGGCCGGGCAATACGAAGCGGCCGTGGCGCTGCTCACTCGCGCGGTGGCACTCCATCCAACGCAGGCCCCCTGGCAGTTGAGCCTGGGCGAGGCCTATGCCCGCTGGGGCAAGCCCGAGGAGGCGGCTGCCGCGTTTTCGCAAGCGATTGCTCTGGACCCCAGCTTGGCGGCTGCACACACGCACATGGGCATCATGCGCTACGGACAAGGCCGGTTGACCGATGCCGAGCAGTGCTTCTCGCAGGTCGTGCGACTTTCTCCACAGGACACTCAGGCACGGGCCAACCTGGGGCGTGCCCTGTTTGACCAGGGAAAGCAGACCGAGGCCCTGGATCAATTTCGGCAGGCGGCACGCCTAGCCCCGAACGACCCTAGCGCGCAATTCAACCTCGGCACCGTGCTTCAATCGGCGGGCCACTTCGAAGAGGCCCGCGCGGCCTTCGAGCAGGCGCTCGCGCACGATCCAAACAACGCGCAGGCGCACAACAACCTCGGAATCGTGCTGCGCGCCCTGAACCGCCTGAACCAGGCGGAATCGCACTACCGCCGGGCGATCGAGATCGATCCGGCCTCGGTCTCGGCGTACAACAACCTGGCCGTTGTGCTCTCCGACTTGAATCGCCATCGCGAGGCCGTGGCCGCGTATCGCGAGGTGATTAAGCGGGCCCCCCAAGTCGCCGAAGCCTACAGCAATCTGGCCGGCTCGCTCGAGACCATGGGTGAGGTCGACGAGGCAATCGAAGTTGCCCAGCGGGCCATCGGCCTCAACGCTCAGTTGCCGCAGGCTTACTGTAATCTGGGTATGTGCTTGCAGTCACGCGGCCAACTCGATGAGGCCATCGAGGCCTACCGTACGGGACTGCAGGTCGCTCCCGACGACTATCGGCAACACAGCAACCTGGTGTATGCGCTCAACTATCATCCAGGCTACGACGCCGAGGCGATCTTCAACGAGCATCGCGCCTGGGGGCGCCGGCATGCCGATCCGCTGACGGCGAAACCGCCAGCGCACCCGAACGATCGCACGCCCGATCGGCGGCTTCGGGTGGGTTACGTCTCAGGCCACTTTCGCAGCCATGCCGTGGCGGCGTTCGTCGAGCCGATGCTGGCCGCACACGACCACGAGGTGTGCGAAGTATTCTGCTATTCCGGGGTGGAAGTGGCCGACGAGACCACCAGGCGGTTTCAAGCATGCGCAGATCACTGGCGCGACCTCCTCGGGCTTGACGACCAGCAGGCTTGCAAGCAGATCGTCGACGATAGGATCGACGTGCTGGTCGACCTGGCCGGTCATATTCGCGGAAACCGGCTGCTGGTATTTGCTCGCAAGCCCGCGCCGGTGCAAGTGACCTACATCGGCTATCAAAACACCACGGGCATGGTGGCCATGGACTATCGGTTGACCGACGCCTGGAGCGACCCGCCCGGCACGACCGACCGCTACTACACCGAACGACTCGTGCGGCTGCCGCGGTCTTTCTTCTGCTATCAGCCCGACGCAGAAGCGCCACCGGTGAGTTCGCTGCCGGCCGCCAGCCGCGGACACATCACGTTCGGTTCGTTCAATCACGTTTCGAAGATCACGCCGGAGGTCCTGGCCACTTGGGCGGAACTATTGCGAGCCGTGCCCGGGTCGCGGCTGGTGTTCCTGGCCCACGCGACGCCGTGGCTTGCGGCCCACGTGCGCGACGCGTTGGCGCGGCATGGCATCGCTGCCGACCGCGTCGAGCTTGCGTCGCGCAGGCCGCATGCCGAATACCTGGCGTTGATTTCCACCGTCGACGTGGCGCTCGATGCCTTTCCGTTCAACGGGCATACGACGACTTGCGACTGCCTGTGGCAGGGCGTGCCGGTCGTGATGCTAGCCGGCAAGACGTACGTATCACGATTTGGCTCGTCGGCGCTAGTGAACCTCGACCTACAGGAATGGATCGCCACGACGCCCCAGCAGTACGTCGAGACGGCCGCGCACCTGGCAAGCGACCTATCGCGGTTGGCCGAGTTGCGCGCCGGCTTGCGAGAGCGAATGGCCGCCTCGCCGATCCTGGATGCCGGCGGCTTCACGCGCAATCTGGAGGCGGCCTACCGCGAAATGTGGCAAGCGTGGTGTTCCTCGTCGTCGGACTGAGCGCATGCACCGGCGCGGCGGCCGGGCCGTGAGTTCGCGCGAGTTGCCACGTTGCTATTCAGTGGCGAGAATGAAACGATGAGCACTCTTGACGAAGCCATGATCCAGGGCACGCGCCTGCACCAGGCCGGCCGACTGGCCGAAGCCGAGCAGGTCTATCGCCGCGTGCTCGCCGCCGACCCCGGACATGCCCAGGCACTGCACCAGTTGGGCATGCTGGCCATGCAGGCCCGGCAGTTCGATACGGCAGTAGATCTTATATCCCGGGCCATCCGCAGCGACCGCATGCAGCCGGCCTTCCACGCCAACCTCGGAGAAGCCTATCGCCATTCGGGACGTCGCGCCGAAGCCGCCGAGTGCTACCAAAAAGCGCTTAAGCTGCAGCCGAAGCTTGCCCAGGTACACGCTGTGCTCGGCATCCTGCGACACGAAGAAGGCAAGCTCGACGAAGCGGCCGCCGCTCTGCGCGAAGCGCTGCGCCTTCAGCCCGAGGATACTCGCACCCGTGCCAGGCTGGGGCACGTGCTCGACGAGCAGAACAAGTTCGCCGAGGCCGAGACGTGCTTCCGTCGCGTGCTGCACAGCGAAAACACGACCGAGGCCCAGTTCAATCTGGCCAGCACACTGCAAAGTCAGGAGAGGTTCGACGAGGCGGCAGCCGGCTATCGGGCGGCGCTGGCCCAGGATCCGAATCACGTCGAATCGCACAACAACCTCGGTACGGTGCTCAAGGCGCAGGGCCATCTGGAGGAGGCGGGACGCCACTACCGCGAGGCAATCCGCCGCAATCCGCGTTTTCTGGCGGCTCACGTCAACCTGGGCTGGGTGGCCGAGATCGGAAAACGATACGCGGAGGCGGCGGATCACTTTCGAGCAGCGCTTGAGATCGATGCGAACGCGGTCCTGGCACGTTACGGCCTGGGCATGTCGCTACAGAAGCTCGGGCAAATCGCTGATGCGATGGCCTGCTACCAGGACGCCATTCGGCTGGATCCCACGCATGCCGAGTCACACTTGAGCCTGGGGTATCTGCTGCAAACGCAGGGGCGCGCTACGGAGGCCATCCGTTGCTGTCAGGAAGCGATTCGGCTCAATCCCCGCAGCCCCGAGGCCTACAACAACCTGTGCGTGGCCTGGACCGGTGAAGGCCGGCACGACGAGGCGATTGCCGCCTGCCGCAAGGCGATCGAGTTGCGGCCCGACTTTGCCGTCGCCTACAGCAACCTGGCAGTGTCCACGCAATCGATCGGCTTGTTGGACGAGGCGATCGAATACCACCGCCGTGCCGTTCAGATCGCGCCCGACGAATCGGGTCCGCACAGCAATTTGCTCTACATCCTCAACTACCATCCCGGCTACGCGCCGCAGGCCGTCTTCGACGAGCACCTGGCCTGGGGACGCCGACACGCCGATCCGCTCACGGCTCAGTCCGCTCCCCATACCAACGATCGCACGCCGGGACGGCGGCTTCGTATCGGCTACGTGTCGCCGCACTTTCGCGATCACGCGGTCAACTTCTTCACCGAGCCGATTCTTGCCTCGCACGATCACGCGGCCTTTGAAGTCTTCTGCTACTCCGACACCGACCCCGAGGACGAGACCAGCGCCCGGCTGCGCGGCTACGCCGACCACTGGCGTCCGATTTTGGGACACAGTGATGTCGAGGTCTGCGAGCAAATCCAATCCGACGCGATCGACATCCTCGTCGACCTGACCGGCCACATCAGCGGCGGCAAGCGAATGCTGGTGTTCGCCCGCAAGCCGGCGCCGGTGCAGGTGACCTACATCGGCTATCAGAACACCACGGGCATGGCGGCGATGGACTACCGTCTGACCGACGCCTACGCCGACCCGCCCGGCCAAACCGACGCATTGCACACCGAGAAGCTCGCGCGGCTGCCAACGACGTTCTTCTGCTACCAGCCGTCGTCGTACGCCCCCGAGGTGGGCCCGCTGCCGGCCGCGGCCAACGGCCACGTGACGTTCGGTTCGGTCAACGCGTTCACCAAGATCACGCCGCAAGTGCTCGAAGTTTGGGCCGACATCCTGCTGCGCGTTCCCCAGTCGCGTTTGATCGTTCGCGGCGACATGACCGAATCGTTGCGGGCGCGCCTCAACCAGACTTTTTCCGCCCGCGACATCGCGCCGGAGCGAATCGAACTGGTGAATCGCCTGCCGCGGCCGGAGTACCTCGAGCTGATCAAGCGGATGGATCTCGCCCTGGACCCGATTCCCTTCAACGGGCACACGACCACCTGCGATTGTCTGTGGCAGGGAGTTCCGGTCGTGACGCTGTCGGGCGAAACGTATGTCTCGCGGTTCGGCGGCAGTGGGCTCAAGACTCTCGGGCTCGACGAACTGATCACGCATTCTGCGGACGAATACCGCGAGTGCGCCGCGACGCTGGCGGGCGACCTGCCGCGGTTGGCGGAATATCGGGCCACGCTGCGCGACCGGATGGCCGCTTCGCCGCTGTGCGATTTTCGCGGATTCACGGCCAACCTGGAGGAGACCTATCGCGGCATGTGGGAGGACTGGCTCCAGCAGCAATCTCCAGCTACCAACGCTGATGCGCCATGAGCACGATTCGCGAGATGCTGAACGCGGCCACGGCCCACTATTCAGCGGGGCGGCTGGCCGAAGCCGAGCAAGGCTACCGGCGCGTGTTGGCCCTCGAACCTCGCAATGCGTTCGCGCTGCATCAGATGGGCGCGTTGGCGATGGACGTGGGCCGCTTCGATGTGGCACTCGAGCTACTGTCCGCAGCGGCCAGCACCGACCCGCGTCAGGCGGCGTATCACGCGAACCTCGGCGCCTGCTATCGGCAGCTCCGCCGTCCGGCCGAAGCGGAGCAGTCGTTTCGCAAGGCGGTTGAGCTCGACCCTAAGCTGACGCAGGTGTACACGATGCTCGGCAACCTGCTGCAAGAGCAGGGGAGGCTGCCCGAGGCCGCCGAAGCCTACGGTCGCGTCGCCCAAGCCCAGCCCGATTCGGCCGATGCGCATTTCGACGTGGGAAGCGTATGGCATGCCCTGGGCGACATCGACCAGGCGGCCGGCTGCTATGAGCGGGCGTTGGCGAGGAACCCGGACCACGTGCCCGCGCATACGAACTTCGGCTCGATCTGCAAACATCGCCAGGCGCTGGACGAGGCCGTCAATCATTTCCGCGCCGCCCTGCAAACCGATCCGGCCAACTCGGCCGCGCTGACGAACCTCGGAGCGGCATTCGAGCTACAGGGCCGCACGGACGAAGCGCTGGCCGCGTATCGCGAAGCCGTACGGATCGCCCCACACGACGCAGTCGCCTGCAACAACCTTGGCGCTATGCTCCTGAAGCTGGGCGGTCTGGACGAAGCGGCGGCGCTGTTCGAACGGGCTGCGGCGGCCAACCCACGCTTTCTGCCGGCTAAGTTCGGCATCGCCGGCGTGCACTACGCCCGGGGCAATCTTCAAGATGCCCTGGCCGCCTGCCATCAAGCGATCGAGATCGACCCCAACAACGCTCAGGCCTATCTGAACAAGGCTCGCATGCTCAACGAGCAGGGGCGCCGCGACGAGGCGATTGCCGATTGCCGCCGTGCCATCGAATTGGCCCCCAACACACCGGGCGCTCACGGCAACCTGGCGATCGCCCTGCACCTGCAAGGCCACATCGACGAGGCGCTTGAGCACCACCGCCGCGAAATGGAGATCAACCCCGACTCGTCGCTCTACCACAGCAACTATCTGTACTGCCTGAACTTTAATCCCGCCTGTGATCCGCAAATGCAATTCGACGAGCATCGCGCCTGGGCGGCCAAGCACGCCGATCCGCTCACCGCCGCCAGTCCGCCGCACACGCTCGATCGTTCGCCGGATCGACGCCTGCGGGTGGGCTACGTCTCTCCCTACTTTCGCGATCACGCCGTGAACTTCTTCTCCGAGCCGATCCTGGCCTCGCACGACCATCAGGCGTTCGAGGTGTTCTGCTACAGCGACGTGTCGAGCGAAGACGAGGTCACGCGGCGCTTGCAAGGCAATGCTGACCACTGGCGCGGCATTCGCGGCCAGGCCCACGAACAAGTCGCCCGCCGGATCCGTGATGACCGAATCGACATTCTGGTCGACCTCACCGGTCACATCGGCGAGAACCGCCTGCCGGTGTTTGCCCGCAGGCCGGCCCCGATTCAGGTCACGTACATCGGCTATCAGAACACCACGGGCATGCAGGCCATGGACTATCGGCTGACCGACGCCTATGCCGATCCGCCCGGCCAGACCGACCATCTGCACAGCGAGCGGCTGGAGCGGTTGCCCCAGACGTTCTTCTGCTACCAGCCCAATACCGACGCGCCGCCGGTCGGGCCGTTGCCGGCACGCGAACGCGGATATGTCACGTTCGGGTCGTTTAACAACTTCGCCAAGGTGACAGCCGAGGTGCTGGCCACCTGGGCCGAGATCCTCAAGCGCGTGCCTGAATCGCGATTGGTCGTGCTAGCCGACATGCAGGCTTTACTCGTGCGTTACCTGTGCGCGACGTTTGCCGAACATGGAGTGACGGAAGATCGGCTGGAACTGATCAACCGATTGCCGCGTCCGGAGTATCTCAAGCTGATCGCCGGCATCGACGTGGCGTTGGATCCGTTCCCGTTCCAGGGACACACGACCACCTGCGACTGCCTGTGGCAGGGTGTGCCCGTGGTGACGCTCCTGGGCCGGACCTACGTCTCGCGCTTCGGGTCGAGCGGCCTCAAGACGCTCGGCCTCGACGATTTGATCGCCACCTCGCGTGACGAGTACCGGCAAATCGCCGTCGACCTGGCCAGCGATTGGGACCGCCTTGCGAAGTTGCGAGCCGACCTGCGGCCGAGGATGGCCACCTCGCCACTGTTGGACTTTGCCACGTTCACGCGCAACCTCGAAACAGCCTACCGGCGGATGTGGCACGATTACCTCGAGTCCACCAACTCCGCTGGCGGGAGCGCGTCGGCGTAATGGGCCGTTCGAGAGACCTAGTCACTCGGCTTCCGCGGCCTCTTGCAGCTCGCACCATTGCACTTCGTGCTGCTCGAGCTCGGAAGTGATCGTGGTCAACTCCTCGTGCAGTCGCATGGCCTCGTCGGCGTCGGTGGTCTGCAGGAGTTGCTGGTTGACTTCGCGCTTGCGCTCGTCGAGCCGAGCAATCGTCCGTTCCAGCGAAGCGATTCGCTTGCGCAGCTCGCGTTGTTCTGCCTGGGGCTTCTTCTTGCCACCGCCGCGGGATGGCTTGGCCTTGCCCGGCGAGCTCTTGGCCGCAAGTTCACGCTCACCCTCGTCGATTTCTTTGTTCACAGCGTACACGTACGCTTCGTAGCTGCCCGGGTAGTTCACAACGCGGCCGTCCCGCACTTCGACCACGGCCGTGGCCATCCGCCCGACGAAGTAGCGATCGTGACTCGTAAAGACGACCGTGCCCTTGTAGTTCGTGAGCGCTTCGGCCAGGGCCTCAACGGTTTCGACGTCGAGATGGTTGCCGGGCTCGTCGAGCACCAGCACGTTGTAGGGGCCCAGCAGCAGCCCCGCCAGGCAGACACGAGCCCGCTCGCCGCCGCTAAGAACGGCGATTCGCTTGTTGACGTGATCGCCGCGAAATAGAAACGCTCCGGCCACGTCGAGAATTGTCTGGTTCTTGGTGCCTTCGGCGGCGACGTATTCCAGGTAGTCGAGCACCGTGTCCTTCTGCGGCAGGCTTGTATAGACGTGCTGGGCGTAGGTGCCGATCTCGCAGCCATAGCCCCAGCGTACTTCGCCGGCCAGCGGCTCGAGCGACGAGACCAAGGTACGCAAGAACGTCGTCTTGCCCTGTCCGTTGTCGCCCACGATGGCAGCCCGCGTCCCGTGCTCGATCTCGACGCCGATGCCGCGGGCCACTTCGCAATCGGGGTAGCCGATCGCCAAGTCGCGGCAGCGTACGGCGGGGCCCTTACGGGGTTCAATTTCAGGCGCGCGAATGGCGGCGGTCGGCTCGTCGCCGGCGACGTCGATGAACTCAATCCGCTCGAGCTGCTTGCCCTTGCTCTTGGCCCGCGATGCGGTGCTGGCGCGAGCGCGGTTCTTGTCGATGAACGTTTCGAGTTGCTTCTTCTTGGCCGCCAGGGCGGCATTCACCCGCTGGTCGTGCTCGCGTCGTTCCCGCTGGTTTTCGAGGAAGGCGTCGACCTTGCCTGGGAAGAGCGTGAGCTTTCCGCGCGAGATCTCGAGCGTCTGTGTGCAGGTCGCGCCGAGAAACGCCCGATCGTGCGAGACGATCAGGCAGGCCTCGCGAAACTCACGCAGAAAGTGCTCCAGCAGGATCTGCGTGCGCAGGTCGAGAAAGTTGGTCGGCTCATCGAGCACCAGCAGATTCGGATCGTGCAGCAACAAGGCCGCCAGCTTGACGCGCGTCTGCCAGCCGCCGGAAAGTTGAGCGACGGGCCCCTCGAGATAGGCCCCTTTGATCTCGAACTGGCCCGCCACCTCGCCGCACCGCCAGTCGGGCTGGCCGCTGTCGCGCATCAAGAAGTCGATCACCGTCTCGCCGGGCAGAAACGGGTCGTGCTGTCGCAGGTAGCCCAGCCGCAGCTTGGGGTGGCGAATGACCTGGCCGGCGTCGAGCTCCTCCTCGCCGAGAATCACACGGCACAGCGTACTCTTGCCCGCCCCGTTGCGTCCGATGAAGCCGGTCTTGTGCTCGTCGGTGAGCGTGACCTCGGCGCCGTCCAGCAGCACCTGGTCGCCGTAGTGTTTGTGAGCGTCCTTGATTTGCAGCAGCACAGCCATCGCAGCGGAATCGAATTGCGGGTCGGCCCAATATTACCCCGACGCGCCGGAGAGGGAAACCGCGCATCGGAGCCAAAGAAAAAGGGACGCGACCCGGCTCATGTCGGATCGCGTCCCCGGAGAACGCTATTCTGTCGGCATCGAAACGCTTAGTTCAGGATCTTGGCCGTGTCGGCGATGATGGCCTTGACCTGCTTGTCGGTCAGCTCGCCCTTCTTGAGTGCGTGGCTGGCTTCGACCTTGCCGCCGCGGTAGATCGTCACGGTGACGTCAGCGTCGGGATTGATCTGGAACTCTTCGGGGCCGTTCTGGTGGTCGTTCGGCACGACGAGGGCCACGTTTTCCAGCTTGTTCTTCGAAGCGAAGCTCTTGGCGTTGGCTTTCAGCTCGTCCTCGTTGTCGCCGATCAGGTTGATAAAGGACGACAGCTTCTGGTCGGAGTTCTTGGCGAGGTGCTTGTCGAGCTCCTTGGCCAGATTGGCCAGTTTCTCATCCGAGGTGCGGGAAAAGACCATTACCACGGGCTTGTTGCCCAACATGCAGCGGTAGCAGAAGTTGGCGCCCACTTCGCGTCCGTCGTTGACGGCGCCGCCGCACTTCTCCACGTTGAACGCGCCGACCAAGTCGCCCGGCTGCAAGCCGCTTTCCAATTCGGCAGCCCGCAACGTTCCGACGGCGGTCAAGGCGATCGCCAAACCCAGAGTGAAAGCTTTCATCGTGCAAATTCCTCCGTAACAAAAAGGGGAGTCAACTCGGTAGGTACCCATCTGGAAACGCGTATTCCGGTGTGTTGTACGTGCACGTCTGGAGTTTGGTTCACCGCGGGCCGAGAATTCCGAAGATTTTTTTGGCAAGGGGCCTGCCCGATGTCCCCAGGGGGTAGATGGGGCGGCAGACTTCCGGGTCGGGGCACGTCGCAAAGGCATACGCTGATGTCGGTTCTTATTGTAGGTGTGAGTCTCAGGAACGCAAATGAAATTGGCGCAAGGTGAAGACTGCTTTTGGCTTGCCCGCTTTGCCCTGATGGGCGATCCCGGCTAAATTGAGAGTCTGCCCAGCCTTCACCCCAGCGGCCGCGACGCACGTGCCTCCGGAGAACCTCGGCTCATGCGATTGCCGATTCGCGCTATCCTGTTCCTCTTCGTGCTTTGGGCGGCGTCGTGCATGGCCGCTGCCGATGAGCCGGCCGAGAGCGCGGAGGTCAAACCAGCAATCGATTTTGCCCGCGATATTCGGCCGATCTTCGCGCAGTACTGCTACGACTGTCACGGCCCCGACGCGCAGGAGGGCGGCTTGCGGCTGCATCAGCGTGCGGCGGCCACCGCCGGCGGCGATTCGGGCCAAAAGGCCATCGTGCCCGGCAATCCGAAGGCGAGCCGGCTCTTGGCGGTCATCGACGGCAGCGATGTCGACTTGCAGATGCCGCCCGAGGGCGAAGCGCTCTCGGCCGAACAGATCGACCGCATCACGCGTTGGATCACCGCCGGGGCTCCTTGGCCCGCCGAAGCCGACGTCGCAACCGAAGAGTCCACGCACTGGGCGTGGCAGCCGCCGCAAAGAGCCGCGCTGCCGGTAGTCGAAAGTAGCACCTGGCCGCGGCACCCGATCGACTTCTTCGTGGTCGCACGATTGGAAGCCGAAGGTCTGACTCCGTCGCCCGAGGCAGATCGCTACACGCTGGCGCGCCGGGTGTATCTCGACCTGGTGGGACTGCCGCCATCGGCCGAGCAGGTAGCCCGCTTCGTAAGCGATCGGCGCGCGGACGCCTACGAGCGCTTTGTCGACGAGGCGCTGGCGGACCCCGGCTTCGGCGAGCGCTGGGCCCGCGTGTGGCTCGACCTGGCGCGCTACGCCGACTCGAAGGGCTACGGCTCCGATCCGCTGCGTACGATCTGGCGCTATCGCGACTGGGTCATTCAAGCATTTAACCGCAATCTGCCGTTCGATCAGTTCACGATCGAGCAGCTAGCCGGCGACTTGCTTCCGCAGCCCACCACCGACCAGTTGCTGGCCACGGCGTTTCATCGCAACACGATGGCCAACGACGAGGGCGGTACCGACGATGAGGAGTTTCGCGTCGCCGCGGTGAAGGATCGCATCGAAACCACGATGCAGGTTTGGATGGGCCTGTCGTTTGGGTGCGCGAAGTGCCACAGCCACAAGTTCGACCCGATCACGCAGCGCGAGTACTACCAAGGCTACGCGATCTTCAACCAGACTGCCGACGCCGACCGCGGTGACGAGTCGCCGACGATGAAGTTTCCCACGCGGGAGGAGCAGGAGCGCATCGCTCGACAGAAACGGTTGTTGTCTGCCGTCGATCAACCCGGCGGCACCGGTGCGGCGGGCGCGGGGCTTGAGATGCTGGCGATTGAGTTTCGCAAGCAGGTCGAGGACCTCGAGAACCAGGTCGCGGCGATTCCGGTCATGCGTGCCTTGCCTGCCGACCAGCGTCGAGAGACGCACACGATGGTCAAAGGAAACTTCCAGCTTCAAGGCGACAAGGTCGATCCGGCCTTGCCCGCCGCGTTTCATCCGCTTTCCGACGGAGCTTCGCCCGACCGGCTTGGCCTGGCGCGGTGGCTGGTGGACGCGAACAATCCGCTCGCTGCCCGGGTGACCGTCAACCGTTTCTGGTCGCGACTCTTCGGCAGGGGACTGGTCTCCACCGAAGAAGACTTTGGCACGCAAGGCCTGCCGCCGACGCATCCAGAGTTGCTCGACTGGCTGGCGGTCGAGTTCATGAAGAACGGCTGGGACGTCAAGGATTTGCTGCGTCAGATCGTTTGCACCGCCACGTATCGGCAATCGTCGACGCCCTCGCCCGAGGTCTTGGCTCAGGATCCGAACAACGAGCTCTTGGCCGCCGGCCCGCGCTTTCGCCTGGAGGCCGAGATGGTTCGCGACCAGGCGCTGGCCATTGCCGGACTGCTTTCCCGCAAGCAGGGCGGGCCGAGCGTCTATCCTCCGCAGCCGCCGGGTTTGTGGCGGGCGGCCTTCAACGGCCAGCGCAACTGGGACACCAGCACCGGCGAAGATCGCTACCGCCGCGGACTGTATACCTACTGGCGCCGCACGGTGCCCTATCCGTCGATGGCCACGTTCGACGCCCCCAGCCGCGAGATCTGCACGCTGCGCCGCGTGCCCACGAACACGCCGCTGCAAGCCTTCGTAACGCTCAACGATCCGGTGTTCGTCGAGTCGGCCCAGGCCTTCGCCCGGCGGATCGAGCGCGAAGGGGGAGCGACGGTCGAATCGCGATGCTCGTTTGCGCTTCAGTCCGCGCTGCTACGACCGCCCAGCCGCGAACAGATGGCTGTGCTGGCGGAACTGTTTCAGAGCGAGTTAACGCACTACCGCCAGGATACCGCGGCGGCCGTGGAGATTGCCACCGATCCGCTGGGTCCGCTGCCCGAGGGTGCGGATGCCGCCGAGCTCGCGGCTTGGACCGTGGTGGCCAATGTCGTCTTGAATCTCGACGGAGTGCTGACGAAACGATGAGCCGCGAGAGAGACCTACAACGTGAATTGCATCTGGAGCGCGCCCGGGCGCTGACACGGCGTCATTTTCTGAAGCGCTGCCAGATGGGCATCGGCTCGATGGCGCTGGGGTCGCTGTTGGCCCGCGACAGCCGGGCCGGAGGGCCCCCCGCGCCGGACAGCCCCATGGCGCCCAAGCCGCCGCAATTTGCGGCGAAGGCCAAGTCGGTCATCTATCTGCACATGTCCGGCTCGCCGCCGCAGCAGGAGCTGTTCGATTGGAAGCCGAAGCTGGTCGAGCTGAACATGCAGCCGTGTCCCGACGAACTGCTCAAGAACCAGAAGTTCGCCTTCATCAAGGGCCATCCGAAGCTGTTGGGCACGCCGTACAAGTTTGCCCAGCACGGCCCCAGCGGCGCGTGGGTTTCGGAGTTGCTGCCGAACATCGCGGCGATCACCGGCGACATCGCGATCATTCACTCGATGCACACCCCGGAGTTCAATCACGCTCCGGCCGAGCTGTTTCTACATACCGGACAGGCCCGGGCCGGAGGGGCGTCGATGGGCTCCTGGGCCACCTACGGCTTGGGCTCCGAGAATCAGGACCTGCCCGGTTTCGTCGTACTGCTTTCCGGTGGCACCGATCCGACCGGCGGCAAGAGCCTGTGGGGCAGCGGATTTCTGCCCAGCGTGTACCAGGGCGTGCAGTGCCGCAACGAGGGCGAACCGATCCTGTACGTGTCGAATCCGCGCGGCATGTCGCGCGACGTGCGCCGCCGCAGTCTCGACGCGCTGGCGCGGCTCAACGAGCTGGAACTCGAGCAGTTTGGCGACCCCGAAACGCTCACCCGCATCGCTCAATACGAGTTGGCCTACCGCATGCAGATTTCGGTGCCCGACGTGATGGACATCTCTCGCGAGCCGAGGCACATTATCGAGGCCTACGGTGCCGAGCCCGGCGCGGCTTCACTGGCAAACAACTGCCTGCAAGCCCGGCGGCTGGTGGAACGTGGCGTGCGCTACGTGCAACTGTTCGACTGGGGCTGGGACATTCACGGCACCGGCAAGGGCGACGACATCGTCACGCAACTTCCCAAGAAATGCCAGCAGATGGATCGTCCCGTGGCCGCGCTCGTCCAGGATCTCAAGGCTCGCGGGCTGCTCGACGAGACGCTCGTCATCTGGGGCGGCGAGTTTGGCCGCACGCCGATGAACGAGGAGCGGGCCGGCTCGAAGTTCCTGGGGCGCGACCACCATCCGCACTGTTTCACCATTTGGATGGCCGGCGGCGGCGTGAAGCCGGGCATCGTGTACGGTCAGACCGACGACTTCGGCTACTTCATCACTAGGGACAAGGTGCCGGTGTTCGACTTGCAGGCTACGATCCTGCACTTGCTGGGACTGCACCCGCACGAGTTGAGCTACAAGTACCAGGGACTCGATCAACGCCTGATCGGGCCCACCGAAGAGCCGCGCGTGCGGCACGAACTGCTGGCCTGAGTTGGGGAGGACGACGACCGTGGCTGAACGCGTACCGATTATCGATGCCTGGGCCAATCCGCCGGTCGACATGTCGGCCGACCTGCCCGAGGTCAAGCGTCTGTTTCAGCAGTCGGGCACGGCAGGTGACAAGCCGCGCGACTTGGCGCCGGCCGATCTGGTGGCCGCGATGGATGCCGCGGGCATCGACAAGCTGCTGCTCACGGCCTGGACCCGGCCGGGCAAGGCGCTTTTTTCGAACGAGCAGGTAGCCGAGTTCGTCCGCGACCATCCCGATCGCCTGGTCGGCATCGCGGGGGTCGATCTCGAGCGGCCGGTCGAGGCTGTGCGGCAACTCGATCGTGCGGTGCGCGACTACGGCTTTAACGCCTTGCGCGTCATCTCCTGGCTGTGGAGGTTGCCGCCCAACGACCGGTTGTACTATCCGCTGTACGTCAAGTGCATCGAGTTGGGCGTTCCCTTTTGCACGCAGGTGGGCCATACCGGTCCGTTGATGCCTTCAGAGACCGGCCGCCCGATTCCGTACATCGACGATGTGGCCCTTACGTTTCCCGAGTTGAAGATCGTCGGCGGGCACATCGGCTATCCCTGGACCGACGAGATGATCGCGCTGGCCTGGAAGCACGAGCACGTCTACATCGACACCAGCGCGTATCTACCGCGCTACTACCCGCCTCAGTTGTTGCACTTCATGAACAGCTACGGCCAGGACAAGGTGCTGTTCGGCACCAACTTCCCCATGCTCGCCTTGGACAAGTGCGCCAGCCAGGCGCTGGCACTCGAGCTTAAGCCGGAGGCGAAGGAGAAGTTCCTGGCTGGCAACGCCCGGCGCGTGTTTGGCCTGGAAAAATAACGCGGCAACGCGATGTCACTGCCAGCACGTTTTCCAATAGCGGAAGAACGCCAACCTACAGGTTCAACTTCGATCCGTTGAGGTTCGATCGGCGGACGCACAAGAATAAGGCCGCCGCGGGCGATTTGCTCGCGCGACAGCGTTGGGCAGCCGATGAGATTGAGAGGCCCGAGCGGTTTCTGCTGTGCGTGCAGCTAGCACGACGGTCCGCGAGCCGGGCCCGCTTACCCGATCGCCCGCTTGCTTCAGCCCCAATAGCCCCTCATTCGATGCGTGCCCGCCCGGCAATCGTCTGTGTCTTGGCCGCGACGTTGCTGGGGATGCGATGCTTGCCCACGCACGCGGCCGACTCACCGTATTTTGCCTCGCCGGATTCGGTGATCGCCGTCTCAACGCTCGACGACGTGTGCTGCAACCTGGGGCCGTTTCGCTGGTGGCTTGCCTCGCATCCGGCCCGGGCGGCCGAGGTCGACGGATTTATCCAGACCGACCGGCCCAGCTTTACCGAAGCCAACACGACAGTGCCCGCCGGCTGGGTGCAGCTCGAGAGCGGCTACCAGTACACGTACGACCGCAACGGCGGGATCACGTCGCGCACCAACAACGCGCCAGAACTGAATCTGCGCGTGGGACTCAACGACTGGGCCGAGATGCGCATCCTGTGGAACGGCGTCTCGAACGTCGACCGCACGGGGCCCGGACTCGACCTCGAGTTGCGTGACAGTGCCAACATGCAGGCCGGGTTCAAACTCGTCACCACGCGCCAGGACGGCTGGGTACCGCAGTCGGTCGTCATCACCACGTTGTTTCTTCCCACGGGCGAAGGCTTCCCCACGACAACCAACGACAAGAGCTCCAGCTTCAGCCGCAACGTCGTGCCGCTGTTCGACTACATTTACGGCTGGTCGTGGGGCCCGGGATGGTCGCTAGTAGGCAGCACGGGCGCCACGCTCGACGGCCGCCGCGGCAGGTTCATCGGAGAGGTGTTCCAGTCGCTCGTGCTGCAGCGCGACTACTCCGTGCATTGGAGTGTGTACTACGAAGCGTACTCCCTGTTCAACTACTTCACCGACGACATGCGGGCCTCGCCCTATATGGACGGCGGCGTGCTCTGGCGGCCGCGCAACAACATTCAGTTCGACTGGCGAGCCGGCTTCGGTCTCAACGCCAATGCCGACGACTTCTTCACCGGTGCGGGCCTTTCGTTCCGCTACTAGCCTGGTGTTTGGCTGCTTGTCGGCCGCATGGCTTGAAAGCGGCACCGACGGTGGAAACAATGGCATTCACCCGCCTTCCACCAGGAGACCGCCATGTCCCGCCTGTTTGTCTTGCTCGCTCTGCTCGTCGCCATCGTCGTTCCAGGTGCCGCTCTCGCCGAGGAGTCCGCCGATTTCGTCTACGTCTGCCAGGACGCAGGAGCCGGAGCCTACGAAGCGTTCCCCGACGTGTGCCGCCTGAAGGACGGTCGCCTGATGTGCGTGTTCTATGCCGGCTACGGTCACGTGGCACTGCCCAGCGAGGAACTGCCCAAGGGCGGACGTATTTGCTACGCGATCAGCAGCGACGAGGGCCGCACCTGGTCGCCTGCCCAGACGCTTTACGACGGGCCCCACGACGATCGCGATCCGTCGATCGCGCAGCTTACCAGCGGGCGGTTGATCTGCAACTTCTTCTCGCTGGCCAAGACCGACAAGCCCGGCAAGCGCTGGGAGGGCGTGGGAAGCTTCTACATCACCTCCAATGACGGCGGCCAGACCTGGACCGAGCCGCGGCGGATTGTCGAGGCGTGGTTTCCCTGCTCGGCCCCGGTGCGCGAACTGTCCGACGGGCGCTTGATGCTCGGCCTGTACTTCCAGCGCGACGACGAGGCTAGCGGCGCCGTAACGATCAGCACCGACGACGGCGAAAGCTGGAGCGAGCCGATCGTGATCGACAACGGCGGCCAGCGCCTGGCGGCCGAGACCGACGTCATCGAGCGCAGCGACGGCAGCTTGTTGGCCGCCCTGCGCGGGGACGGCAAGCAGCAGATGTGCTTCAGCACGTCGACCGACGGCGGACATACCTGGACCACGGCCGAGCCCTCGGGCTTCTTGGGCCACTGCCCTTACTTCCTCCGCACGGACGACGGCATCATCCTGCTCGGCCATCGCCAGCCGAACACCTCGCTGCACTACAGCCTCGACGAGGGCAAGACCTGGAGCGACAACGTGCCGGTCGACTCGGTCCGCGGGGCCTACCCTTCGATGGTGAATCTCAAGGACGGCTCGGTCCTCATCGTCTACTACGAGGAAGGCGAGGGTTCGAGCATTCGGGCCAAGCGGCTGCGGGCAAGTCCCGAGGGCATCGAGTGGCTGCCGTGGTAGCGGCCGGTTTTGCAGGGCTGTCGCGGTCGTTTGACGCCGCTCGGCTACCATGCACCTTCACCCGATGGCGTCGATGGAGGAGCACGCATCGGGCCCGGTGCTGGCATCGCGCGCGGTGGCGGCAATCGCTCTAGGCCCGATTATGAGCTTTCGCTATGATTCCGCCCCGCTTGCCAAAGCGTCCGGCGTCGGCGTCGAGGTACTCGGCCGCCCCCAGCACACCCGCCCGTGGAAAGGACATAGCATGAAACTTCGTTTGCTCGTTGCCGTTATGGTCATGCTCGCGGCTTCGCCATTGATGGCGCAACAGGCCGGCCGCAAGCCTCTTACCACCCTGCGCGACAAGGCCAGCTACAGCTTCGGGATGACGATGGGCGACACGCTCCGCAAGCAGGGCGTGGAGATCGACGTCGACCTGATGATCCAGGGCATCCGCGATGCCGCGGCCGGCAAGTCGATGCTCAGCCAGGAAGACGCGATGGCCGCGATGCAGGCCTTCGAAAAGGAAATGATCGCCAAGGAAGCCGCCAAGAGCCAACGGTTTCTGGCCGACAACCAGCGGCGGCCCGGCGTCAAGACGACCAAGAGCGGCTTGCAGTACAAAGTCATCCAGCAAGGGCAGGGCCCCCGCCCCAAGGCCAACGACGTGGTGCGCGTGAACTACAAGGCGGCGTTCATCAACGGCACCGAGTTTGAGCGGAGCGGCGAAAAGCCCTTCACCACGCCGGTCGATGCCGTGATCACCGGCTGGCAGGAAGCATTGCAGATGATGCCGGTCGGGTCGAAGTACCTGCTGTTCGTGCCGCCGGAGTTGGCCTACGGCGCCGAAGGGTCGCCGCCGGCGATCGGCCCCAACACGGCGCTGGTCTTCGAGCTGGAACTGCTGGAGATCGCCAAGCCGCCGGCCGGCGCATCGCGTCAACCGGTGCAGCGCCAACAGCAACCGGTGCGTTAGCTCAGGCAATCGCGAGCGACAAGACACGAGCCCGACGCGCGAGAGTGCGTCGGGTTTTTTCATCGCTGGCGGGGCTATTTTTCGTCGCGCTTGGGGAGCGGCGGGATATCGACCAGCCGCACGCGGCCGTCGGTCTCCACTTCCAACACGACGGGGTCGGGCAGCGAGTGGGCCAACTCGTGGAATTCGTCGCCGTCTGAGAACTGCCGGCCGCCGATGCCAATGACGCGGTCGCCCGCCCGCAGCCCGGCCATCGCGGCAGGCGACCCGGGGATCAAGCGATTGACGATCACCGCCCCCGGTTCGGCGCTATCGACCCGCCAGGAGATGCCCAATCGCACGGGGTCGCCCCTCAGCTCGAGCTCCAACTCGACCGGATCGTCTTCGCCCGGCCGTTCGACCGTCACCGGCACGGGGTTTTCCGCCCCGAGCACGGCAAGCCGAAAGGCGTCGGGGTCGCTCACTTCGAGACCGTCAAACGTCACGATGCGATCTCCCGACTCCAGACCGCCCTTGTCGGCCGCGGAGCCCGAGGTGACTTGCTCAACCACGATCTTGCCGTCTTGGGCGGCCTGCTCCTGCCACCGAATGCCCAGGCGTCCCGGCGGCGGCGGCAACGACACCTCGATCCGGCGCTTGATCGACTCGGATTCGAGCCGCGACTGGCTGCGAAAGCGGCTCAGGTTGGGAGCGTCGGCCAACTCGATCAGGACGGCGAACATCAGCCGCGAGATGTCCTTGAGCCCCTCGCTGTTGATCCGCTCGACGTCGTCGCTGGGCCGGTGGTAATCGTCGTGCAGTCCGGTATGCAGCATCAGCACCGGGATGCCGCGGGAGTAGAACGAGTAGTGATCGCTGTCGCCTCGCATGTCCCAATTGAAGTCGAGCAGCAGGCCGTCGACGTTTTGGCGGCTCACGAGTTGCCGCGAGCCGGGCAATGTGCGGATGCCGTACACTTGAAGCTTCGATTTGCGGAGCCGCCCGATCATGTCGACGTTAATGGCCACGCGCACGTTCTTGAGCGGCACGGTGGGATGGTTCACCCAGTACTTCGAGCCTAGCAGGCCCTTCTCCTCGCCGTCCCAGAGGGCGAACAGGATCGACCGCCGCGGCTTCTCGGGCAAGTGGCTCACGGCATCGGCGATCTCCATCAGGGCCGCCACGCCGCTGGCATTGTCGTCGGCCCCGTTGTGGATGTAGCCCACCGGCCCGTAGCTGTTACGGCGCGTGCCGTACCCCACGTGGTCGTAGTGGGCTCCGATGACGATCACCTCGTCTCGGAGATCGGGATCGCCGCCGGGAACGAGCGCCAGAATGTTGCTGATGCCGTTTCCTTGCTGATAGTAGCTGCCCTCGGGTCCGCCGGGCGAAATGCCGAGTTCTTCGAAGCGTTTGACCAGGTAGATCCCGGCGGCGCGATTGCCGCGCGTCCCGGCCTCGCGGCCTTCGAACGTGTCGTCGGCCAACACGTCGACGTGGTGTTTCACGTCGCTCTCGGTGATCGCCGCGGCGGCAGCGTTTCGTGCCTCGGCCTCGATGGCCGGCAGCGTTTGCGGTGAGAGAACGAGGCTCCCGGCGCCCAGGGCCAGAAGCCGCAGCAGACGGAGAGATTTCATGGCGGAATCCGGCGATGGGCCGGCAGATGAGGGACCGATCGGGATGGTGTTGTCGTGGGCCAGGCCCTGCGGCCGCCCCAGCGGGGTTCTGGCAACTCTACCATATGATCGGCAGCCTCGTGTGTCGAGTGGCCCCTTCCTGGGGCGGGCCCTAGGCGTCCAACCCGCGGCGCTGGTACATTCTGAACTCAAGTTGTTTCGGCACACGAATCTGGACCGTAAAACCCGCGTTCTCGAATCTTATGGCGAACACGATCCGCAAGCTGCTGGTGGCCAACCGCAGCGAAATCGCCATCCGCGTATTTCGCACTGCCCACGAACTTGGCATCCGCACCGTGGCGGTCTACTCCCACGAGGACCGCTATGCGCTGCACCGCTTCAAGGCCGACGAGGCGTACGAAATCGGCCGCGGGGGCGAGCCCATTCGCTCGTACCTCGACGTCGACAGCATCCTCGACGTGGCCAAGCACTACGAAGTCGACGCCATCCACCCGGGCTACGGCTTTCTGTCGGAGAATCCGGCCCTTTCGCGCGGTTGCCGCGACGCCGGGGTGATCTTTTGCGGTCCGCCGCCCGAGATTCTCGAGATGCTGGGTGACAAGATTGCGGCCCGGGCTTTGGCGGCGCAGGCCAAGGTGCCGATCCTCTCGGGCAGCACCGAGCCTTTGACCACACCGGAACGTGCCCTGAAGCTGGCCGAGAAGCTGGGCTTTCCCGTGCTGCTCAAAGCGGCCAAGGGCGGCGGTGGACGCGGCATGCGCGTGGTTCGCACGCCGAACGAATTGGCCGGCGCCCTGGAACAAGCCCAGCGCGAGTCGCTGGCCGCCTTCGGCAGCCCCGACGTCTTTCTCGAGAAATTCATCGAGCGGCCGCGCCACATCGAAGTGCAATTGATGGGCGACAAGCACGGCAACCTGGTGCACCTGTTCGAGCGCGATTGCTCTGTGCAGCGACGGTACCAGAAAGTGGTCGAAATCGCCCCCGCCATCAATCTCGACCAGACCCTGCGCGACGAGATCTGCGAGGCGGCTCTGCGCATCGGGCGCGAGGCCAACTACCAGAACGCCGGCACGGTCGAGTTCCTGGTCGACGCAGACACCGACAAGTTCTACTTCATCGAGGTCAACCCGCGGATTCAGGTCGAACATACGGTCACCGAGGCAGTGACCGGCGTCGACATCGTGCGCAGCCAGATTCTCGTGGCCGAGGGGCGGCGCCTGGACGACGAGGAAATCGGCCTGGGATCCCAGGACAAGATCCGCACCTACGGCTACGCGCTGCAGGGACGCGTGACGACCGAAGACCCCGAGAATCGCTTCTTGCCCGACTACGGCCGGATCATGCACTACCGCTCGGCCGGCGGCATGGGGCTGCGGCTCGACGCGGGCACCGCCTTCTCGGGTGCCCAGGTCACGCCGTTCTACGACTCGCTGCTGGTGAAAGTGACCGCTTGGGGCCCCACCTTCAAAGACGCCACCCGCCGCATGGAGCGCGGGTTGTCCGAGTTCCGTATCCGCGGCGTGAAGACCAACATTCCGTTTTTGATCAACCTGGTCACGCATTCCAAGTTCATCGCCGGCGGACTGACGACCAAGTTCATCGACGAGACGCCCGAACTGCTCGAGCTGGTGCCGCGACAGGACCGGGCGACCCGGCTGCTCAGCTACCTGGCCGAGGTGGCTGTCAACGGCCATCCGCTGGTCAAGCAGCGCCCGGCCGTGGTACGCAGCCAGCCGGCGCCGTTGCCCGCGCTCGACCATCGCGAGCCGCCCCCGCCCGGCTATCGCAACAAGCTATTGGAAATAGGGGCGGAAGAGTTTTGCCGCTGGGTGCTTGCCCAGGACAAGCTGCTGATTACCGACACGACGTTCCGCGACGCGCACCAGTCGCTGTTGGCCACGCGACTGCGTACCTACGACATGCTGGCCGTGGCCGACGCCTACGCGCGGCTTTGTCCCGAGCTGTTTTCGATCGAAATGTGGGGCGGGGCGACCTTTGACACGGCCATGCGATTCCTCAAGGAAGACCCCTGGCAGCGGCTGGCCGACCTGCGCGAGAAGATCCCCAACATCCTGTTCCAGATGCTCTTGCGGGCGTCCAACGCACTGGGCTACTCGAACTACCCCGACAACGTCGTTCAGACCTTCGTCAAGGAAGCGGCCGCCGCGGGCATCGACCTGTTCCGCATCTTCGACTCGCTCAACTGGCTGCCCAACATGAAGGTGGCCATGGAATCCGTGCTCGAAACCGGCGCCCTTTGCGAAGCGGCCATTTGCTACACGGGCGATATTCTCGACGGCAGCCGCACGAAGTACGACCTGAAGTACTACGTCGACATGGCCCGCGAGCTGGAAAAGATGGGCGCCCACATTCTGGCCATCAAAGACATGGCCGGCCTGTGCAAGCCGTACGCGGCCCAAAAGCTCGTCGAGGCGCTCAAGCAGGAAATCGACATCCCGGTTCACTTTCATACGCACGACACCAGCGGCGTGCAGGCGGCTTCAATCGTCAAGGCGGCCGACGGCGGCGTCGACATTGCCGACACGGCCATGTCCTCGATGTCGGGGCTCACCTCGCAGCCGAATCTCAACTCGGTGGTCGAAGCCCTGCGGTTCACGCCGCGCGACACCGGGCTGTCTTTCGATCATCTGCACGCGCTGTCCCGCTACTGGGAAGCGGTGCGCGAGTTCTACTCGCCGTTCGAGACGGGCATGATGGCCAGCACGGCCGACGTGTACCTCAACGAGATGCCCGGCGGGCAGTATACGAACCTGTATCAGCAGGCCCATGCCCTGGGGCTCGGTTCACGGTGGGACGACATCTGCCGCATGTACGCCGACGTCAACGAGTTGTTCGGCGACATCGTCAAGGTGACTCCCTCGTCCAAGGCCGTGGGCGACATGGCCCTGTTCCTGATCACGAATAACCTTACCGTCGACGACGCGCTGGATAGCAGCCGCGAGTTGTCGTTTCCCGAGTCGGTGGTGGACCTGATGGCCGGCCGCATGGGCCAACCGCCGGGAGGCTTTCGGCCCAAGATTCGCGATCGCGTCCTGCGCGGCCAGCCGGGGCTCGAGGACCGGCCCGGGGCGCACCTTCCGCCGGCCGATTTTCAGGCCGTCGCCCAGGAGCTTGCCGAACCCTTGGGGCGCGAGCCCACGAAGCACGAAGTCCTGTCGTACCTGATCTACCCCAAGGTGTTCACCGACTTCGTCGACCATCAGACGAAGTATTCCGATGTCAGCGTGCTGCCCACCAACATCTTTCTATACGGACTCGAGCCGGGCCAGGAAGTGTCCGTAGAGATCGAGCGGGGCAAGACGCTGATCATCAAGCTGCTCACGATCGGCGATCCGCATGCCGATGGTCGTCGCACGGTGTTCTTCGACCTCAACGGGCAGCCACGCAGCACGGCGGTGCGCGATCTGTCGCTCGAGAGCGAAGTGGACAGCCGTCCCAAGGCCGACAAGTCCGACACCACGCAGATCGGGGCTCCCATGCCGGGCCTCGTCGTCGCCGTCGAGGTGAAGACGGGCGACACCGTTAAGGCCGGCCAGAAGATGCTCACGCTTGAAGCGATGAAGATGGAGACCACCGTTCACGCCGAGCGCGACGGCAAGGTCACCGAAATGCACGTCGCCTCCGGGTCGCAGGTCGACACGGGCGACTTGTTGTTGAAGCTCGAATAAGGCCGCCACTGGGAGAGGCCAGGCCTGCCACTCAGGCGTCGTTGCCCAGCAGGTCGATCAGGGCCGCCAGCGGCAAATAGACCCAGTCCGGCCGGTTGTTGAGCTCGTAACGCAGCTCGTAGAGCGCTTTCTCCAGCAGGCACACCCCCACGGCGCGCTCGAAGGCGTCCATCGAGTCCGGCAAAAAGCTGGCCTTGCCGACCGTGTCGTGATAGGCCGACAGAAACGACACTGCGCTCCAGGCGTACCAGGCCCGCGTCCAAGCGTCGAGTTGTGCGGGAGTCAGGGCGACCTGGTCGGCCGGCACGACCGACGATGCCGAACAGCTTGCGTAGTGCAGCGAGCGGACCATGCCGGCCACGTCGCGCGCGGCAAGCTGCTTCTTGCGGCGCTCGCTGATGCTGCGGACCGGCTCGCCTTCGTAGTCGATGATCACGAAGTCGCCGTCGGAGGCCAATACCTGGCCCAGGTGATAGTCGCCGTGGCAGCGAATCTTGTCGACCTTCAACTCCGCAGCGTCAAAGTGCCCGAAACGCTCGAGAGCCGCCGCCTCGCGGCCCAGCAGTCGTTCTGCCGAAGCGCGCACGTCGCCCTCCAGTCGCGGCGCGTGCTGCCGCAACAATTCGAACGTCGCACGAGCCTCCTGGCTCATCCGCGCCGCTGCGTCGCGGCGGTCCTCGTCGCCAAAGGGCTCGGGAGCGAAATCGGGGTCGCCTGTATCACTGGCCAGGGCCAGGTGCATCTCGGCTGTGCGCTTGCCCAGCAGGGCGGCGCTGCCGAGGAATCCCTCATACGTGCTTCGCGCTATCGCAGGAATCGAGCTCTCGCTCGCGCGCAAGATACCCTCGCTGGGCAGGGGGGCCGGCGGGGCATCTCGATCGGCCCCGCGCAAGGCTCCCGCGAGCCAGTCCAGCGTGAAGCTCCAGGCATCGCCCTGGTTGGGCACGAAGGCTTGCAGCATGGCCAATGCCCAAGGCTCCTGGCCTTCTTGTTGATAGGTCAACGCGCCTGCCAGCAGGGGCGAGTGCGGAAAGCGGCACCGGGTGAGAAACTCGCTGATCTCGAAGTCGGGGTTCATGCCCATCTCGACCCGGCGAAACGCCTTCAGAATCAACCGCTGGCCGTAAATCACGGAGCTGTTGCTCTGTTCGGCCCGCACCGGCTTGGGCTCGAGCACTTCGCTGGCGCCTCCGCGGAGTTGCCCGTACGCGGACGTCTGCGAGATGAGGAGCTGGCCGTGCTTGCCAGACAAGGCCTGCGGCTCGTCGAACAGCTCCAGCAGCCGGCGGCAGTAGCCGACGTCGTCCATCGCGTCGCACAGCGTTCCCACCGGCTGGGCATCGTTGTCGACGACGGTGATCCAGGGCGTTGTCGGAGCGGCGCCGTCGGCCGGGGCGAATGCCAGCGGCACGTGGTAGACCTCGTGCTGGCCGGAGGTGAATTCCAGCTTGGCCACGAGCAGCCACACCGACGGCGTCATCCCGACCGCGTCGACGATCTCCAGCGACTTGATCGTGCGCGTCTTGGCCCCGAACCACCGCCGCTTGAGAATCGCCTCGGCCATGGCCGAGGCCAACAGCGGGCGGGACTCGCCCTCCAGAATCGAACGCCAGTTCCAGGAGCCTGCAATCGTCAGCGTGGGCAGTGCGGCCCGCGAAGCCTTGTCGTCCATGGTAGCTTCCCTCGATCAGTCGAGGACCGCCCGGCGAAGGCTACGCCTGGGCGATCCGCAGGATGTGCGCCGACAGGTGGTACGGGTCGAGTCTGACGAAATTCCGTGCCCCATGCCAGGTGAACGTCTCGCCGCCGAGCAGGTCGTGGAGTTGATAGGGCTTCTCCGGCGAAAGGCCCAGGTCCTCGAGCGGCAGGTAGACGAATCCTTGTTCGACGTTGTAGTAGTTCAGGTTGACGACCATCAGCATCAGGTTACTGCCGTCTTCGGACCGCTTGCTATAGCAAATCAGGCGATCGTTGTCGGTAGCGTGAAACCGCAGGTTGTTGGTCGACTGCAAGGCCGGATTGGCCCGGCGGGCCCGATTGAGCGTGGCAATGACGCCGCCGAGATTCTCCGGCCCGCTGAAGTCCCAGGCCCGCGTCTGATACTTTTCCGAGTTCAGGTATTCTTCACTTCCGGCCTCGCGAGGCAAGTGCTGTAGGGTCTCGAAAGCCGGACCGTAGATGCCGTAGTTCGACGAGAGCGTGCCGGCCAGCACCAGCCGGGTGACAAAGGCCGCCCGGCCCCCGACCTGCAAGTGCTCCGGCAGGATATCGGGCGTGTTGGGCCACAAGTTGGGGCGGAAGAACTCCCGCACTTCGGTCTTGGTCAGCTCGTCGAGATACTCGGTCAGCTCGGCCTTGCTGTTGCGCCAGGTGAAATACGTGTACGACTGGGTGAATCCCAGCTTCGCCAGCCGGTACATCACCCGCGGCCGCGTGAACGCCTCGGACAGGAAGATCGTCTCGGGGTGCTTCTCCTTCACCTCCGCAATGCACGCCTCCCAGAAGCCGAAGGCCTTGGTGTGCGGGTTGTCCACCCGAAAGATGCGAATCCCCTGGTCGCACCAGTACAGGAACACGTCGGTCAGCTCGCGCCACATGCCCTGCCAGTCGGTCGACTCGAAGTCGAAGGGGTAGATGTCCTGGTATTTCTTGGGTGGATTCTCGGCATACTGGATCGTGCCGTCGGGCCGGGCTCGGAACCACTCAGGGTGTTCCTTCACGTAGGGATGATCGGGCGAGCACTGGAAGGCGATGTCCAGTGCCACGTCGATGCCCCGTTCCTTGGCCGCCGCGATCAACGCGTGCAGGTCGTCGAGCGTGCCCAACTCCGGATGGATCGCCTTGTGGCCACCCTCGGGCGAACCGATTGCCCACGGCGAGCCGACGTCGTCGCTCTGGCATTCGGTGCTGTTGTTCTTGCCCTTGCGGAAAGTCGAGCCAATCGGGTGGATAGGTGGCAGGTACAGCACGTCGAAGCCCATGTCGGCCAGCCGCGGCAGCCAGTTGATGCAGTCGCGAAACGTCCCGTGCCGGTTCACGTCGCCGCTGGTCGAGCGGGGAAACAGCTCGTACCACGTGCTGAACCGGGCCCGCTCGCAGTCGACGACCACGATCGACGGCGGATTCGACTCGCTGGCGAACCGCAGGTCGGGATAGCGCCGCATCAGGTCGTCGAGCTCGGCCGAGGCGGCAAAGAACGCCGAAGGCCCGCCTCCGCCGTTGAACACCTGCTGCCAGTGGTGCAGCCGCCCGCCGTCGGCTCCGCCGGCCCGCTCGGCCGCGGCGCCCAGCAGCGCGGCGCCGATCTGCAAATCGACCGTGATGTCCTGGTTGGCGGCGATCCGCTTCTGCAGGTCGTGCTGCCAGGTCTCGTAGGCATCAACCCAGGCCCGCACGCGAAACTCGTAGCGTCCCATTTCCTCGACGACGAACTCGCCTCGCCAGCGGTCGTTGCCTAGGGCCGTCATCGGGCTGACCTGCCAAGCGTCGGCACCCAGCTTGCGACTGAGCACGACGGCCCGCACGCTGTCGTGGCCGTCGGCAAAAGCGTCGCACGTAACGAGTACCTTCTCGCCCACCGAGCGTTTGACGGCAAAGCGGCCGCAGTCGACCGAGGGCTGGACGTTTTCGATGATCACTCGGCGGCGGCCGTCGCCTGCCGCAGGGGTGGCGCTATCCATGTGTTGCATCCTTGGCGTGCGGGTGGCCCAACGGGCAGGCATGTGGCGAGAGCCGCACGGGGCGGTGTGCCTGCGCCGGGGGGCGGCGGGAAACTTGGTTCAACCCGAAATCTTCGAGTAAAGCGTAACACACCAGCCACGTTTTGCGGGAGATGCGGCGACTTCTCCGACTGCGGGTTCTGGCACCCGCGACACACGACCGCCACAACCCTCCCAACACGCACCGCGCGTGAGCAGCGAGGGACGCCACCGGGGGCCCGAGCCCCGCTTGCCGACCGGGGCGGGAGAAACTAGGATAAGTCGTTCTGATCCCCTGTAGCTCAGTTGGTAGAGCAGCCGGCTGTTAACCGGCTTGTCGTAGGTTCGAGTCCTACCGGGGGAGCCTTTCCGGTTTGTGGAAATTCCGCCGACCGCTAGTTTTACGTGGCACGCCGAGAGTGAGTGACGAGCTTTGATTTTCTGTACCAGGGGTTATGAAGGTACGGGTCGGGATAAA
>ERZ869936.138-NODE-138-length-94408-cov-7.419796_pt1 | contig 94408 bp, 72 predicted proteins | sample MGYA00520876_ERZ869936 | MGnify/ENA primary metagenome ERZ869936 (study PRJEB32218, sample SAMN09650985) | biofilter metagenome | isolation source: enrty point of leading RO module | place: Saudi Arabia: Thuwal, RO plant located on Red Sea | collected 2016-02-17 ...
TCGGACAACTGCGCCAGGTGATCGCCTCGCTGCAGATCGAGGACATCAACCGCGACCGGGATCTGTTTCTGACGAACATCCAAACGTCGCTCGATCCAGAGCTGCGCAAGATCGGCCTGGTGCTGATCAACGTCAACATTACTGACATCACCGACGAATCGGGTTACATCGAAGCGATCGGGCAAAAGGCCGCCAGCGAAGCCATTCAGAAGGCGCGCGGCGACGTGGCCGACAACGAAAAGATGGGCGAGATTCGCGTGGCCGAAGCGGAACGCGAAAAAGCCATCCAAGTGGCCAATGCCGACAAAGTGCGCTCGATTGGCACGCGGACCGCCACCCGCGAACAGGCTGTGCGCGTGGCCGAACTGGACAAGGAGCAGCAGGTCGGCGAGCAATCGGCGCAGTTCGAGCGAGAAGCCCAAGTCAAGGCGGCCGAGCGCGACATGCGCGTGGCACTGGCCGACGCCGACGCCCGGGCGATCGAGGGCGAGAACACGGCCAAGGCCGACGTTGCCGCGTCGGAAGCCACGTTGCTGGTCAAACGGGCCGAAGCGTACGAAGTCGGCGAAACGCGAAAGCGGATCGCCGAAGCGGCCGTGCTCGAAGCCGAGCACCACGCCCGAGCCAAAGCCGCGTCGGCGGAAGCCGAGCGGATCGAGGCTCAACAGCGGGCCGAGCTGGAAGCACCGGCCAAGGCCCAAAAAGCCAAGGTGCTGGTCGAAGCGGCCGCCACGGCCGAACGCCAGCGCATCGAGGCCGAAGGCGAAGCCGCGGCCATCTTTGCCCGGCTCGAAGCCGAAGCTCGCGGCGAGTACGAAAAGCTGGCCAAGAAGGGCGAAGGTCTGCAAGCGATCATCACCGCCTGCGGCGGATCGCAACAAGCCTTCCAGTTGCTGATGCTCGAACACCTCGACAACCTGGCCGACGCTTCGGCCCGGGCCATCTCGAACATTAAGTTCGACAAGGTGGTTGTCTGGGAAGGCAACGGCAAGAACGGCACGAGCAGCACGGCCAACTGGCTGCAAAACATGGCCCACACGCTGCCGCCTATGATGCAGGTGCTCAAGGACATCGGCGGTGTCGAAGTGTCCGACACGCTGGTCAAGCTGGACGGAGCCGACGAGGCGAACGTTGCCGCAAAAACGGGCAACGGGTCGGCGGCAACTGCCGTGGCCGATGACGCCAAGCCAAATCGGCCGTTCCGGCGCGGCGACGATGCGAGTGGAGCGCCGCACTAGCCGTCTGGCACTGCCGCGCCGGTCGAACAGGCCCGCCCTGCCCTTCGACCGGCAGGCTGGTCCGCAGCGCTAGACCTTCGGCTCCCAGCCGGGTCGGTATTCGCGGCTCCAGAGTGCATCGGCCGCCGGATCGTCTTGCGGATGACCGTTGGCCGGATCGATATTCAGCGTGTGGCCCGTGCGATAGGCGATGTTACCCAAGTGGCACAGCAGCGTGCTCTTGTGGCCATCTTCGATGTCGGCGGTGGGTCGCGCGCCGGTATGGATACACTCCAAGAAGTTGCGCAGGTGCGGATCGTGACCAGTGAAGCCCTCGGTTTGTTTGGCGATTTCCTTGTCTCCGCTGTCGTAGATCTTGTAGTCGCGTCCATTGCAGACCAGCGAACCTTTGTCGCCGTAAAACGAGAAGCCCCAGGTTGAGTTCTCGAAGCCGCGGCGGTGCCAGTTGCGCCCTTCCCAGGCGATGACCTTGTCGCCGAAGTCGTACGTGACGGTGTGCGTGTCGGGCGTTTCCTGATCGTCGTCGAAGAAGTACTTGCCGCCGCCGGCGGAGACGCGCGTCGGATAGTCGACCTGCAACCCCCAGCGGCAAAGATCCAGCGAGTGGATTCCGTTGTTACCCAACTCGGCCGTGCCCCAGTGCCAAAACCAATGCCAGTTGTAGTGGACGACGTTGTCCCGATAGGGCACCTCCGGCGCGGGACCTTGCCAGAGCGTGTAGTCCAGACCGTTGGGAACCGGTGCCGGCTTGCCGTGGCCGATCGGTTTGCGGTTGGCAGTGTACCACCCGCGCGACATCAACACGCGGCCGATTTCGCCCTCGTGAACGCGCTGGATCGCTTCGATGACGGCGTCCATCGTCCGCCGCTGCGTGCCGAGCTGCACGACCCGCTTATGCTTCCGCGCGGCTTCGACCATCAGTTCGCCTTCGCGCGGGTTGTGGCAGGCCGGCTTTTCGACGTACACGTGTTTGCCCGCGGCGCAGGCCAGGATCGTGGCCGGTCCGTGCCAGTGGTCGGGCGTAGCAATGGCCACCGCGTCGACGGCCGGATCGTCGAAGATGCGCCGCAGGTCGGTGACCGTCTTAGGCGTTTTGCTTTGCCGGCTGGCCACCGCACTGGCACACCGGTCGATCACCCGCTCGTCGACGTCGCAGACGTAGGCCACGTGCGACCCGCCGACCGACGCGAATCCATCGGCCAGGGCCGCGCCGCGACCGTTCACGCCGATCACGCCGACGGCCACCGATTCGTTGGCGCTGGTGGCGGCCCGCGCCCGATGGGCAGCCGAAGAAACGATCCAGGCACCGGCGGCCAGCGCCGAGTTCTGCATAAACGTGCGACGGTTGGAGGTGTGGCTCATGGGAACGCCTTCGGTGGAGGTTGGGCGGGGGCGGGACGGATATCGACTAGCTTAACAGGCCGAGGTGCGCCGCTTCAAGTTTCGCTTCGCCGCTGCATATTGGACAAGCGCAATCGTTGCCCCGGCAAGCTGCCCTGGCGACCCGAATGACGCCGCTGTAGAATCGCTCGGGCGATGGCGGTAGGCGCTTTGGTATCTTGCCCGCGCAAGGTAGGACCGATCGCCGCCGCGAATCGCCCTTCGGCCTCGAAACGCGCTGACTCGTATCGCCCTTGTCTTATGAACGTGATCGTTGTTGGTGCCGGCGAGGTCGGTTATCACATCGCCCAGCGGCTGTCGAAAGAAGGGCACGATGTGACGGTCATCGAGCGCAGCGGTGACAAAGAGACCCAGCTTCGTTCGCATCTGAACGCGATGGTGCTGCTCGGCAACGGCGCGAATGCCGAAGTCTTGGAGCAGGCCGGCATCAAGGACGCCGACTTGTTCATTGCCGTCACCGACCAGGACGAAGTCAATCTCGTGGCCTGTCTTTTGGCGCACGAGCGCGGTACGCGGAAAATCATCGCTCGGATCAAGAACCTGGAATACACCACGGCCGACTGGGCCCGCAACGCGCGCCGCCTGGGCATTGACCTGCTGATCAACCCGCAGAGCGTGGTAGCCGAGGAGCTGAGCCGAATCGTCTCGTACACGGCGGCCGCCGAAGCAGCCGAGTTTGCCGAAGGCCGGGTCGTGTTCCTGGGCTACACGATTGGGCGGGGCAGCCCGTTGGCCGGAATCTCGCTGCGCGAACTGGCCGGCGTGAGGGGCATCTACCGGATGGTGGTCACGGCCATCTCGCGGCGGCAGGAGACCGTCATCCCGCGCGGCGAAGACGTGATCGAGGAAGGCGACATCGTCTATTTCGTGTGTCGCTCGGGCGATCTGCCGGCTGTGAACTACTTGTTCGAGTTCGAGAAGGAGCCGTCGAAAACCGTATTCGTATTGGGCGGCGATCGCGTGGGCGAGGCGCTGGCCCGCAGGCTGATCCAGCTCGGCATTCGCGTGAAGTTGATCGAAGCCGACATGCAGCGCTGTCGCTACCTGGCCGAAGTGCTCGACGAAGTCACGGTGCTCAACACCGAGGGCACCGACGTGGCGACGCTGAAGCACGAAGGAATCGCCGACTGCGACGCCTACGTCGCGGTCACCGACAACGAAGAGAGTAACATTCTTGGTTCGCTCTTGGCCAAGAACCACGGAGCCAAGCGGGCCATTGCGTTGGTTGACCGGCACGAGTTCATCACGCTCGCGCCGAGTCTGGGCGTCGACGCGTGTGTCAGCCCACGCCTGGCGACGGCCGGTGCCGTGCTCAAGTACGTGCGGCCCTCCGGCGTGGCGTCGCTGGCGACGGTCGAGTACGGAGACGCTGAAGTGCTCGAAATGGTGATGCCGGTCGACAGTCCCGTGCTGCGGCTGCCTCTGAAAGATATCGAAGTGCCCACCGGCTCGATCATCGGCGTCATCGTACGCGGCGAAGACGTGGTCATTCCCAGCGGCGAGGACCATCTGGAACCGGGCGACCACGTTATTGTCTTCACCCTGCCCGAAGCAATCGCTCGGGTCGAACGCTTCTTCTCCTGAGCATGAACTTTCGCCTCACTCTCCACGTGCTGGGCGGCCTGCTGTTGTTTCTGGCGGCGACGCTGATCGTGCCCATTCCCTTTGCGCTTGTCTACGGCGACGGGCAATGGGACGCGTTCGTATTGTCGGCGGCGGTCACCGGCGGATCGGGCGCGTTCTTATTCCGCTACTTTCGCCGCCGCGACGAGGTGAGCCTGCGCGAGGGTTTTGCGATCGTGACCTTCGCGTGGATCGCGTTCGCGCTGTTTGGCGGATTGCCGTACCTGTTCTCCGGGGCGCTGCCGAATCCGGTGGATGCGTTCTTCGAGTCGATGTCGGGCTTCACGACGACCGGTGCTTCGGTCATGACCGATATCGAAGCCAATGCCAAGAGCGTCTTGTTCTGGCGGGCCCTGACGCAGTGGCTGGGCGGTATGGGATTCATTGTGTTGGGCGTGGCCATCCTGCCGTTGTTGGGCGTCGGTGGGATGCAGCTGTACCAGGCCGAAGCCGCGGGCCCGTCGGCCGACCGGCTAACGCCGCGCATTCAGGACACAGCGCGTTACCTGTGGGGTGTGTACGTGTTTATTACCGCCGCGGGCGTTGCCCTCTTGTGGGCCGGCGAGATGGATTTCTTCGACGCCCTGTGTCACACGTTCACGGCGATGGCGACCGGGGGATTTTCAACGCGCAATGACAGCCTGGCGTCGTTCGGCAGTTACACGCACATAGTTACGGTCGTACTGATGCTGATGGGAAGCCTTAGCTTCTCGTTGCACTACTTCGCGCTGCGCGGCGACGTGCGAAAGTATTGGACCAGCGAGGAGTTCCGCTGGTACATGGTCATCCTTGCCGTCGTGGTCGTGGTGATCGTGGGCGTCAACTGGTCGGACTACGACAGCCTGCTGCTCAACGCGCGCGACTCGACGTTTACGGTCGTTTCCATTGTCTCGACGACCGGCTTTGCGACGGCCGACTACGAGCGCTGGCCCATGCTGGCCCAAGGCATGCTGTTCACCGCGATGTTTCTCGGAGGATGCGCCGGCTCAACAGCCGGCAGCTTGAAGCAAGTGCGCGTGGTGTTACTGCTAAAGCACGCGTTGCTGCAGACAGTGCGGCTGGTTCACCCAACGCAGGTCGTCGTGCTCAAGCTCGACCGGCGACCGGTTTCGGCCGACATCATGGAGGGTGTGCTCGGCTTTACCGTGCTGTTCTTCGGCGTATTCATCGCCGGAGCCTTGCTGCTGACTGCCGCCGGGATCGATCTGATCACCGCGGGCTCCGGCGCCATCGCTTGCCTGAGCACCGTGGGTCCCGGTTTGGGCGACGTCGGTCCGACCGACAACTACGCCGGGCTGCCACACTTCGGCAAGCTAATGCTGTGCGGCGTGATGCTCCTGGGCCGGCTGGAAGTCTTCACCGTGTTGGTGCTGCTGTCGGCCACGTTCTGGAAGAAGTGACGTTGTGCGCGGCGGCGCACGTTGCCCAGCGGCCCGCGGTCGTTGCGTGAAAAGCACGCGTCGGCCGGTTAGAATCGACACCCGCGGCGAACACGCTTCTTTGGGAGACGAACGATGGCCGACACGCAGTTTCGCGCCGGCGCGGCGACCAGCAACATCACGCCCCCGCTGGGTGTTTCGCTCAACGGCGGGATGAGCGACCGCACGGCCCAGTACATTCACGACGAATTGCACGCGCGGTGCCTGGTGTTGGACGACGGGCAGACGAAGCTGGCGATCGTCGTCTGCGACAGTTGCATGCTGCCGCGTTCGATCCTGGACGAGGCAAAGCACTTGGCACATGGGCATACCGGCATCCCTATGGATCAGATGCTGGTATCGGCCACGCACACGCACACGGCTCCGACGGCGACCGGCGTATTTCAAAGCGAACCGGACGACGCCTACGGCAAGTTCTTGGCTGGTCGCATCGCCGACGGCATTCGTCGCGCGGCGCACAACCTGGTTCCGGCCCAGGCTGGTTGGGGTGTGGGAAGCGTCCCGCAGCACGTGTTCAATCGCCGTTGGCACATGAAAGAAGGCGTAAAGCTCGTCGATCCATTCGGCCGGCCCGACAGAGTGCGCATGAATCCACCGCGTGCCAGTGACGATCTGGTGAAACCGGCCGGGCCGATCGATCCGCAAGTTGGCATCCTGGCCGTTCGCACTCCCGACGGCCGGCCATTGGCGCTGCTGGCCAACTACTCGCTGCACTACGTGGGCGGAGTGCCGAGTGGTCACGTTTCGGCCGACTACTTCGGGGTCTTTGCGGATCGCATGATGCAACTGCTCGCGGCCGATCGGCTCGATCCGCCGTTCGTGGCGATGATGTCCAACGGCACCAGCGGCAACATCAACAACATCGACTTTCGCAAGTCGAGCGCGAGCCAGCCGCCCTACGCACAGATTCGAAAAGTGGCCGAGGACGTGGCCCAGGAAACCAAGCGCGTGGTCGACGCCATGGCGTTTCACGACCAGGTTCCGCTGGCGATGCGCGAAGCGCAGTTGCGCCTGGCACGGCGGCCGACGCCCAAGGACGAAGTGGAGCGCGCGAAGTTCATACTCTCGAAGGCCGACGGGCCGTCGCTCAGCGGCGTGCAGCAAGTTTACGCCCGCGAAACGGTTCTGCTCAACGAATACCCGCCCTACGCCGAGACGCTGGTCCAGGCATTGCGGATTGGCGACTTGGGAATCGCCACGACGCCGTGTGAGACGTTTGCCGAAACGGGTTTGGCGATCAAGGAGGCCAGCCCGCTCGAGCCCACCTTTACCATCGAGTTGGCGAACGACTATCGGGGTTATCTGCCAACGGCCGAGCACCACAAGTTGGGCGGATACGAAACGTGGCGGGCGCGGAGCAGCTACCTGGCAGCCGACGCCGAAGCGAAGATTCGCAAGCAGGTGATCCAGTTGCTCAATCAGGTCGCCCGGGCGTGACCGAATCGCCGGCGCACAGCGAACCCACGCCGCGCGAGATTGTCATCACTTCCGGGGCGTGGTTGTTCGATCGTCGAAAGCGCAACGGGCCATGAACGAGCTCGAAATGGTTAGTCGCGAGGAGGCATTGGCCGCGATCGCCGAAGCGCCGACCACGGTCGAGTTTCGCGCGGCGGCCCTGGACCCGAACGCCACAATCTATCGCTCCGGCGGCGGATTGTTGTACGTCGTTGGCAGCCAGCGGTTGGTCGGCGCGCTGGGCCACGTGCGGGCGGAACACGTGACCGCCTTGTACGAGCAGCGAGAACTGTCCGCCGAATTGCTGGCCGACGAAGCCGCCTATCCACGGCTGCGCGACCTTTGCCAGTTCGAGCGGGCCGTCATTCAAACGCGGTCCGGTCCGTGGAAACCGGCGACCGCAGTCGAGGGACTACTGATTCGGCGGCTAACTCCGAATGACTCGCTGGAGCACGTGCCGGCGGAGCTGCGCGATGAGCTGGCCGTGGCGCCTGAGCCGGAATCGGTCTTCGCGGGTTTCTTGGATGGCGTCGCGGTCAGTTTTGCGTATGCCTGCGCGTCGGAAAACCTGTTCGACATCGCCATCGAAACGCTGGCTGACTATCAGAGGCGGGGAATCGCCGCGACGGTTGTGTCGACTATGATCGAGCACTACCTCGCCCAGGGCAAGCAGCCCGTTTGGGGCGCGCGTGTCGATAATACACCCTCGTTGCGGCTGGCAGCGAAGCTGGGTTTTCGCACGCCGGCCGGAACGCTTTATGTTGCCGAAGAGCCGTTCGCGACGGAAGGTCCGGACGCCGCGCCCACGTCCGATTGATGTGCCGGACGACTCGAGACTACTCGAAACCCAGGCCCTTGGTGTTCAGCCGAACGCGGCCCAAGTACATGTCGGCCGTGATGTAGAGCGTGCTGCCGTCATCGCCAAACGCGCAATTGGCCGTGGCCTCGCCCGTGGCAAACGTGCCCAGGTGTACGCCTTTGGGTGTGAAGACGTGGACTCCGCCCGGCCCGGTGGCGAACAAATTACCTTGCTGGTCGACTTTCATTCCGTCGGGCAGCCCCTTCTTGCCCTGCTTGACCCATTCGGTGGCGTCGAACAGCACGCGGCTCTTGCCGAGCGTGCCGTCGGGCTTGACGTCGAAGGCCCGCCAGATGGCCGCCTCGGGGTCGGACTGCGCGACGTAGAGCGTCTTTTCGTCGGGCGAGAAGGCGATCCCGTTGGGCCGCGTCATCTCCTTGGTCAACAACGTCAACGTGCCGTCGGTGCTCAGCCGATACACGCCGCAAAAGTCGAGTTCGCGGCGCGGGTCGTCGTAGCGATTCGGCAATCCGTACGGTGGATCGGTGAAGTATAAGTCACCGTTGCTCTTGAAGACCGAATCGTTCGGGCTGTTGAGCCGTTTGCCCTGGTAACTGTCAGCCAGTGTTTTCTTGCCGCCGTCTTTTTCCAGCCGCGAGACGCGCCGGTCTCCGTGCTCGCAGAAAACGAGCCGACCTTGCGGGTCGCGATTCAGTCCGTTGCTGCCTGGCTCTCCACCGTAGTCGGCAACGCCGGTGTAGCCCGAGGGCTTCATGAACAGGCTGATGCCGTCACCTTCTTTCCACTTCATGACGCTGTTGCGCGGGATATCGGAGAACAGCAAGAAGTCGCCATCGGCGATCCAGATCGGTCCTTCGGACCAGTCGAAGCCTTCGGCCAGCTTTTGCACGGTGGCGCCCGGGGGCACGATCTTGTCGAAGCGAGGATCCTTGCGTTCGATGGTGCCCAGCGTTTGGTCCTGCAGCTTGTCTGAAGCGAGTCCGGCGGCGGCGAACATCACGATTGCCAACGATCCACAAAACGCCAATCCGCGAGACACGAAACGGGCCATGACAACAGACCTCCGAAGCTGCAACAGGGATGCTGGTTTAGCGGGTAAGCAAACCGCGAACGGCCATGAACGGCGTCCGCGGCGGGTGTTCCTACGCTAGCCGCTGGCGCCCCCGAGCGTCAAGAATTTTGCCGCATCATGTTGAGCGAATGCGTCATGTAGCCCAGCGCGGCACCAGCGGCCAGGCCCGCGCCGTGGGCCCAATTGGCCACGTTCAGCGCGGGCACGAGCAGGCACACGAAGAACCAGCCCATCAGCCAAAACGCGATGTCGGGGCGCAGGTAGAGTCCGCATGTGGGGTCGAGCCGGCCGCGCACCCAGGCATAGCCGAACAGTCCGTACACAACGCCCGACATCCCGAGAAAGTTGGGCCCGACCATCGAAAACTGTGCGTAGTTGGAAACGGCCGCGATCGCCAACACGAGCAACAGATAGCGGACAGATCTAATCCGGCGTTCTACGAGCGTTCCCAGCTCGAACAGCCAATACATGTTGAACAGCAGGTGCAGGATGCGACCGTGCATGAAGATCGGCGTGACGATTCGCCACACCTGCCCCCGGCCGATTTCCGGCATGCCGCCGCGCACCTCGGAGAAGTACAGCCATCGATCGTCGATGCCCAACCCTTGGAGCACGCCGAGAAAGACCACCACTGAAATCACGACGAGCGCGATCGTGACCGGCCGGCGGCGCCACGGATTGGCCCACTCGTTGCGCATGTCGATATAGTTTTTGCGTGCTTTGCGAAGCTTCTCGCTCGCTTCGCGCCGGGCGACTTTGGCGGCGTGTTCGGCGGCCTGATAGCGCGGATCGGCCGGCTCGCGCTCGAAGAGCTCAAGCTCCTCCTTGGCCTTGGGCACCTGGTTTTCATCATGAACCCAGATCGCCCACGCGTCACCGGCCCGATCCACCTTGCTGGTGACTCCCAGACTCAGCAGGTAATTCGAGAATCGGTCGGCGTCTTGTTTGGTCGCGATCGTGCCGGCTTGCCGCATATCGGAAGAAGGTGCGTAGCTTGGAGTGTGACGGTTGGTGCGGGATGAGAATAACGGTCAGTCCGCCGCGGAAGCAAGCCGAAGATGCTGGACGCCGTGGGCGACCAACCATTCCAGCCACGTCTCTTGTTCTTCGCTGAGTTCCACTTCGGCCTGGTTCTCGCTGTCTAGCGGCGAGACCAACAGCAGCACGCCTTCGTCCAGCCAGCGTCGTGCGTCCTGCAAATCGATCCAGTATTCCCCTTTGGGCAGTTGCGGTGCGCCTCGCTCACCCGAAGGCGTCATGAAGTAGGCGATGTCGCGCGCGAACCTCTCGGGCATTTCCAGCGGCGCCAATTCCGGCCGATCGACGGCGTATACCAACATGGCGCTTGTCCTCTTGTTGCCCGGCAGTTCGACGTGCCAGCGTACCAAATGCGTCTGCGACTGACCATGCGCCGGGCATGCAGAGACGTTCTTCGCGGAGGCCCACCGCTGTTGTTGACCGCCCGGTTGGAATCCGGACCAGCGAGAGCGCGGCACTTCCACAGACGGGATACACAGCCGTTTCGAGTACGACCTGAACACCGTCAAGCGTTCGATTGACATAGCTTCCACGGACGCTAAAATGACAGTCAGTTTGTCTGTCATTGAAAGGAATGCCATGCGAGTCGATCGGGTTACCAGTGGTGAGTTGGCAATTCTGGAGGTTCTGTGGGACCGTCCGGGCGCCGGCAGCCGCGAGATTACTGCCGCCATTCACAAAGAGGTGACTGATCCCAAGATGGCCTCGGTACAGAAACTCATCGAACGCCTGGAAAGCAAAGGTTGCGTCGGACGGGACCGCAGCCAACGGGCACATCGATTTACGGCCCTGGTCGACCGTGACGAGTTTCTCCGGACGCGGATGCAGGCGCTAGCTGACCGGCTGTGCGACGGGACATTGTCCGGGTTGGTGACGGCATTGGTGCGCGCCAAGGGTCTGTCGCGGAAAGATCGCGCGCAACTACGCCAACTCATCAATCGGGAGTGGCCGACCAAGGAAAAGAAACCAACGGGCCGCCCCCGCAAAGGGTGATTGCGATGTACGCCTTGCTGCAAACTGTAGTTAGTAACGCAGTGATGGTTGTGGCGTTGGCCGCTGTCGTGTGGCTGCTCGGGCGCGTTCTAAAGAGTCCGGCGACGCTACATTTCTTGTGGGTGTTGGTATTGGTCAAGTTCGTAACGCCCGCCGTGATCGTGGTGCCGTTGCCGTGGGCGATCGCCCCGTTGGAGCCCGTGCCGGCGATATTCGCTGCAACCGAGCCACACCGCTCGGTTGCAGCGGCGGATCCGGCCACGACGACCGACATGAGGACGCGCGAGCGTTCATCACAGGTCGCGCCGTCTCCGGTCAGGCAGATGGTTCCGGCGGTTGTCGCGCCGAAGCACTCCACCTGGCCGCTCCTGTTGGCGGCGATCTGGTGCGGCGGCGCGCTGGCGCTGGCCGTGGTGCGAGGATTCCACGCATTGCGCTTCGCGAAGCTGCTCCGCACTGCGGCAGGCGCGGGGCCAGAGATCTCGGTGCTTGGACAGCGCGCCGCAAGCCGGATGGGGTTGCGCTGGTTGCCACCAATCCACGTGGTACCACTTAGAATCTCGCCCCTCGTATGGCCCCTGGGTCGTCGTGCAAGCGTGGTGCTGCCTGGCGATTTGTTCAAACGACTTACTGTTGATGCCGGGGAGGCGATCTTGCTCCACGAGATGGCGCATTTGCGTCGCAGGGATCATCTAGTGCGGTTGCTGGAATGGGGGATCACGACGGCGTTCTGGTGGCATCCTGTTGCATGGTATGCCGGTCGACAACTGCGAATTCTTGAAGAGCAGTGTTGCGATGCGCTGGTTCTGGACCGGCTGTGTTGCGCCCCGCGCATCTATGCACTCGCGCTCATCGAGACATTGGATTATCTGTCGACGAACCGTATGGCCGCGCCGCTCGGCGCCGCAGCAGTTCGACCCGCGGCGAACCTAACCAGGAGAATTGAGATGCTGAAGAGCCCATCACGCCAGGCGCTGTTGACGCGTGGCCAGATTGTGTTGGTCGTAGCGCTGGCGATGGTTCCGCTGGTATTCGCTGTCTCTGCCGGTGCGTCGCCGACCGAAAAACAGGCCGTAAGACAGGTGGAGCACGTTGGCACCCAGCAACCTACCGTGCCGCAAGAAGCTCCTACCGAAGGGCTCTTGGAAAAACCGGTGGTCGGCAACAACTGGATTGCGATGCCCATTACGACCGAGTTGCAGCGCAATTTCTCGGAAGGTTATGCGGATGCGAAAGTGTTTGTCGTTATCAATGGAGCGCCGCTGTTCAATCAGAACGATACAGAATTTGACGTGGGAGCTATCGATCTTCGCGGTCTGGGCGACTTGTTGGAATCGCTGCTCGTCGGAGGGATGCGCGGTACGGTCGTAATTCGAGTTGAGATGCTCCGGCTCTCCAATCCCGAGAAACTGGAACCGTCGGCATCGCAGCTCTTTCACGCATACCTGCACCAGTTCGGACATAGATGGTTTCGCAATGCGATCGTCGAGATGACGTTTCACGCGGACCCCGAGGATAACTTCGATTTCGAAGCTTTTGCCAAAACGGCGCTGATCCCGGTCGACGGAATCGAAGAAGCGGGCATCGGCAACGACTATGCAAAGGTCTATCCGATTCGCACGCCGCTGAGTAGCTATTTGTCAGGAATGGATGCCGACAACACAAACTGCGTCGTCCACTTTATCCTTCCAGAAAACGATATTCCGGCCAACATCGTTCCGCTTGTAGGAAGGTATGTCGACCGCCTCGGCTTGAATGAGAAGAAATCGGTCGAGTATCTAGTGGGAAGCCGTGTGCAGAAGAGGCTTCCCCTAGGTGTGCTTGGATTGGGAGAAGTGTACTCCACGAAGGAGTTGACGAACCGACTTGGCTTCAAGCACTACAGACAGCAAATTTGGCTTCGCTGAGCCTGGTCCGTGGACGACTCAAATGGCGCACGTTTTGAATGGGATTCGCATCGAAGTGGTGCGTCAGCAGGCGTAGTTGTTGCGTTTTCCAGACGACGCATTCACCGGCAACGTCTATCGATCACCGGCCGGGCCGCTGCCCAGCGGTGGCCACAGCGCGTAGCCGCTGACCGTGGTGGCAATGCGAAATAGCGTCTTGCCCGCGGTGACGTAGAGCGTTTTGAAGTCCGGCCCGGCGAACGTCAGGTTCGTGAGCGTGTCTTCGGGTATGGGGATCCGGCCCCGCAGCGTTCCGTCGGGCGAGACGACGTAGATGCCCGTTTGTACTTCGTCGGTTTCGTGCGCGCCGCGCGGTTTGTGTACGCCGGCGGCGATCCACAGATTCCCCTCGCGGTCCAGACGCATCCCGTCGCCGCCCCGGCCGTTGCCAAAGTCGAACACGAGGCGCTGGCCGGCCAGCGTGCCATCGGGCTGAACGTCGAACGCCCAAATCTTTCGATTGCCGCCGGCCACGTTGTGGCTGTCGACCACATACAGCGTATTGTCGTCGGGCGTGATGGCCAACCCGTTCGGTCGGCCGATGTCAGGCTGCGAAACGACGCGCCGAACCGAATCGCCCGTGATGCAGTACACGGCTTCGCAGCCCATCTCCAGGCTGTCGACGTCGGTCCAGTAGTACGGATCGGTGAACCAGATCCGTCCCTGATGGTCAACGCATACGTCGTTGGGTGAGTTGTATCGTTTGCCTTCGTAGCGCTCGGTGAGCACTTCGACCGTGCCGCTTTCAAGATCCGTGCGCACAACGCGGCGTCGTCCGCCGTCGCCGAACTCGGCCCCCTCGCAACTGAGCAGCCGACCTTCGCCGTCGAACGTGTTGCCATTGGTCCGCCCACTGTCGGCGCGAAACACCGTGAACCGTCCGTCGGGCGTCATTCGAAGAATCCGATTGCCCGTGATGTCGCTGAAGTACAGGTCGCCGCTGGCGTGCCAGGCCGGGCCTTCGAGAAAGCAGACGCTGGCGGCCGTGCGGGCCTTGGTTCCCTCGGGCACTAGCCCGTCAGGCAGGTCGACGTTGAACATGCGGGACTCCGCGTTCGGTTTGTTGGTAGCGATGGGCCGTGCGCGCGTGCCGGACGGTCAGAGCCGCATTGCCGGTGATTGGGCGCGACATTGCGACGATCGGGCCGCGGGCCCTCAATCTCGCAGGCGGTGATCGCGAAATCAAGCGATCCGCCGGTGTGCGCGCGGCCGAGGTCTGCCACGATGACGCGACGACCACGCGATCCGTTAGGTGTCGCCGCAGAAGCCGCGACGTGCGTTGACGCGAATCACCGATTCGGCCCTCGATTGCGCGGCACTGGCGGCGCGACGAGCCTCGATTGCTCGCCGCCCGCGAGTCTGTTGCGGCGCTGTTTGATGGGATACAATCGAGCGTGGCGAAGGTGTCCGGATTCTCAGGCGTGCGGGCAATCCGTCCGCGCCGCGGACGCCGTACTTCGCCCGATGGCGACCCATTCACCTATCATCTTGCGCGCTAGCTACAAGGAAAGCGAACCATGCACGGCTTGATCATGGACTTCCAGTTGACGATTCCCACGATGATGCGCCGCGCGGAGCAGTTGCACTACGATCGGGAGATTGTCACGCGGCTGCCCGACAAGTCGCTGCACCGCCACACGTATCGCGAGATGGTCGACCGGGCCAAACGGTTGGCGCAAGGCTTGAAGAAGATCGGCGTGGAGGAAGGCGACCGAGTGGGCACGTTTTGCTGGAACCACTACCAGCATCTCGAAGCGTATCTGGCCATTCCGTCGATCGGCGCCGTACTGCACACGCTCAACCTGCGGCTGCACCCTGACGATCTGAGCTACATCGCCGGCCATGCGGGCGACAAGGTGATCATCGTCGACGAGGTGTTGTGGGAGCTGTTCGAGAAGTTTCGCGACGATGTGCCGTCGTTGGAGAAGGTCGTCGTCGTGCGGGCCACCGACAAGCCGCTGCCGCCCGGCACGATCGACTATGAAGAATTACTGGCCGACGCCGATCCTTCGGCGTTTGTGTATCCTGAGCTCGACGAACGGCAAGCCGCGGCCATGTGCTACACGTCCGGCACCACGGGACGACCCAAAGGCGTGTTGGCTACGCACCGCGCGATTACGCTGCACTCTTTAGCCAGCGGGCTGACCGACGCGCTGGGTTTGAGCGAGCACGATACCGTGATGGCCGTCGTGCCGATGTTTCACGCCAATGCCTGGGGCATGCCGTTTACGTGCGCGATGATCGGCGCGAAGCAAGTCTTCCCTGGACCGCACCTCGATCCAGCCAGCATTCTCGACCTGCTGGTTCGAGAGCGGGTCACGGTCACCGGTGGCGTGCCGACCATCTGGCTGGGCATGCTCCAGATCCTGGACGCGGATCCCAAGAAGTACGATCTGTCGGCCGTGCGGGCGGTGGTGACCGGCGGATCGGCAGCGCCACGTAGCATGATCGAAGGCTTCGAGGAGCGCCACGGGTTGAACATTCTGCACTCGTGGGGCATGACCGAGTTGTGTCCGCTGGGCACGGTTGGCTCGATGCCCCAACGGTTGGTCGAGAAATCCAAGGACGATCGTTTCGCCTACAAGGCCAAGCAGGGGCGGCCTTGTCCGATGGTCGAGATCCGCGCCCGCAATGAAAACGGCGAAGTGCCGTGGGACGGCCAGTCGATGGGAGAGTTGGAAGTGCGCGGGCCGTGGATCGCCAGCGGATACTACAACCGGCCCGACGCGGCGACGTCGTTCACCGAAGACGGCTGGTTCAAGACGGGCGATATCGTGGCGATCGACGAATACGGCGTGTTGCACTTGCAAGACCGGGCCAAGGACGTGATCAAGTCGGGCGGCGAGTGGATCAGCAGCGTGGCACTGGAAAATGCCCTGATGGGTCATCCAGCGGTTGCCGAAGCGGCGGTGATTCCCGCGCTGCATCCAAAGTGGGCCGAACGCCCGTTGGCCATCGTCGTGCTGAAGAACGGCCAGCAAGTGTCGCAGGGCGAGTTGATCGATTTTATCAAGCCGCAGTTTGCCAAATGGTGGCTGCCCGACGCGGTCGCCTTTGCCGACGAGATTCCGCGAACCAGCGCAGGCAAGTTCTTAAAAACCAAGCTTCGCGACCAATACGGCGACTACTATGCCAAGGCGGCGACATAGATCGCCGCCGCCGACATGGCGCGCGTAGATGACCAAAAATGCGAAAGATCCGGATTGCCGACAAGCTGGAGGAGGTCGACGACTACTGGAATCCGCGAATCGTTGGCGAGCTCAACGACCAGCACGTAAAGCTGGTCAAGTTCCAGGGCGACTTCGTGTGGCATCATCACGCCGACGCGGATGAGATGTTCCTGGTGTGGCGTGGTTCGTTTCGGATGGACTACCGCGATGCCGAAGGTCGTGAGCGTAGCATGGAGGTTAGCGAAGGCGAGTTCGTCATTGTGCCGCGGGGCACCGAGCATCGTCCAAGCGCCGAAGAAGAAGTACACGTCTTGTTGTTCGAACCGGCAGGCACCGTAAGCACGGGCAACGTCCGCAACGAACTGACGGTCGAACAACCAATCGATCTGCAAGCTCAATGACGAGCAAACACGAATTCCGGGACGCCAGTTCCCGAGTCACCATTTTGAGGAACCCCAATCATGCCACAGCCGGTTGTCATCGAAGCCGTACGGACGCCGTTTGCGCGCAAGGAAAGTGCATATCGCGAGATTCGTCCCGATACGTTGTTGGCCGGCGCGTTGGCCGGACTGTGCGATCGGGCCAAGGTCGACCCGGCCAAGATCGAAGACGTGGTGACCGGCTGCGTAACGCAGTCGGGCGAGCAAGGGGCCAACGTCGGCCGCTTGGCCGTGCTGTTGGCTGGCTTTCCGGTCGAAGTGCCGGCTGTGACGCTCAACCGCATGTGCGGCTCGAGCCAGCAAGCGATCCACTTCGCGTCGCAAGAGATTGCCGGCGGCGATGCGTACTACACGATCGGCTGCGGAGTCGAAAGCATGACCCGCGCGCCGATGTTCAGCGACGTGGGCTCGATCGACAAGCTGAATCCTGAACTTGCCAAGTTTAATCTGGTGCATCAGGGCGAAAGCGCCGAGTTGTTGGCCGACAAGTACAACATTACCCGGGCGGACGTCGACGAGTTTTCGAAAGAGAGCCATCGCCGGGCCAGCGCCGCCGCCGCCGAAAAGCGCAACAAGGAACTGCTGCCGGCAACCGGCCTGGATAAGGAAGGCAACACGATCACGCTGTCACGCGACGAGGGAATTCGCGACAAGCTGGACCCAGAGAAGATCGCGTCGCTGCCCACCGTGTTTCGTCCGGACGGCAACGGCGTGGTGACGGCAGCCAACTCGAGCCAGATCTCCGACGGTGCGGCCGCCGTGTTGATCGCCGATCGGGAAGTTGCGCAAAGCGACGGACTTCGCCCGCGGGCCCGCTTCCTCGCCCGGGTGGCCGTGGGTGACGATCCCACGCTGCAACTTGCCGGAGTCATCCCCGCCACGCGCAAGGCACTCAAGCACGCCGGGCTTTCGATCAACGACATCGATTGGATCGAGATCAACGAGGCCTTCGCGTCGGTCGTGTTGTCCTGGACGAAAGAACTGAAAGCCAATCCTGAGCGGATCAATCCGTGGGGCGGCGCCGTGGCACATGGGCATCCGCTGGGCGCGACCGGGGCCGGGCTGTTCGCCAAGATGCTCACCGGACTGGAGGCCACAGGCGGCACCCTGGGTCTGCAGACCATGTGCATCGGCCACGGCATGGCGACCTGCACGATCATCGAGCGGATCTGACCAAGGGGCCGCGCGACGATGACGGCTCGCTTGCAAACTACCGCCGCGGCAGTCGCCTGCGCCGCGGTTGTCGTGTTCCATTGCGCGACCGGACGCGCCGCGGAGCCTGCACCCGACTCGCCCGAGCAGCAAGCCATCGCGTTTTTGTCGGCCGAGGTGGCCAAGTGGGAGCCCGAGAATCATTGCTATAGTTGCCACAACAACGGCGACGCGGTTCGGGCCCTGATGTTCGCCATCGTCGAGGGGCAGCTCGACGACCGCCAGCCGCTGGAGCCGACGCTCCGGTTTCTTGCCGCGCCGGAATCGTGGGACGCCAACGGGCCGGACGGGCCGTTTAAAGATCTCAAGCTGGCCCGGATTCAATTTGGTGCGGCTCTGGCGCAAGCTACCAGTTCCGGCATCCTGAAAGACCGCACGAAGTTCGCCAAGGGTGCGGCCCTGGTTGCCGAACTGCAACAGCCCGGTGGCAATTGGCAAACCGACGTGCCCGGCACAGTTGGCTCGCCCGTCACTTATGGCACTGCGCTGGCCACCGCACTGGCTCAACAAACGCTCCGCAATACGGACAGCCGAGAGTACGACGACGCGATTGTCGCGGCCGAGCGCTGGTTTGAGCGAACCGAGGCCAAGACCGTACTCGACGCGGCAGGTACGTTACTGGGTCTTGCATCCGATGGCGGCGATGCGGCAGGCGCCCGACGCCGGCAGTGTCTGGACGTCATTCGCGCAGGTCGGTCCGATGACGGAGGTTGGGGGCCGTTCATCAACGCCCCGCCCGACGTGTTCGACACCGCAGTCGTAACTATGGCGCTTTCGATGGTGCGCAGCGGCGTTCACTTGGACAAGGCAGAGCGGACGCAACTTGCCGACATGATCGCCGGTGGGCGGCAGTTCTTGATCGCGGCGCAAGAGGACGACGGCGGCTGGCCGCCCACTACGCGTCCGCCGGGCGTCGATAGCTACGCCCAACGCATCTCGACCAGCGGTTGGGCCTTGCAAGCGCTGTTGGCCACGCGGCCGAAGTAGCCCGTTGCGCCGCTGCCCAGGTTTCTGCCGATGCCCAAGCGCGACGCTTCCTCGCCGGATGTTTACGGAGCGACCGAGAAAGGAATCGCGATCGTATCGGTCGTGATCCGTTTTTGGATCGGTTCGAAAACGTCGACGTCGAACGCGCGGCCGATCGAATTGCCGGCAAGGTCCTCGAGCGTTGTGTCGACGACCAATTGGTACATGCCCGGTTCCCAGGCGTCGGCCGGCGTGAACTGCCAGCACGTTTCGGCGTCGGTGATGGCGATTGCGCCGTCGACCGGATTTTCGGCTGCATCGACGACCCGCACGACCCGTTCGAGCAGCGCGTGGTCGAGCGGTTCTTCGAAGCGCACGACGAGTGGCGCGTCGGTGCCGGCACCCGGCGGTTCGATCTTCCAGGATTCGGCGTCGAGGGGCGAGTCGTCGGGTGGCAGCACGGTGAACGACTTGCGAACTTCTTCCGCCAGCGGATTGCCCGACGCATCGAGCCAATCCGCGTCGACCACCAGCGTGTAGCGCTTGCCCTCTTCCAGCACCGGACCAACTTCCTCGCGCGGCTTGAGCCCCCGCTTGATCCGCCCCGGGTCGAACAACAATGTGAAGCGCCGCAGGTCGGCGTCCCACAGTTCTTCGCCCAGTTCCAAGAACGGATCGGCTACTTCGTTGCCGTCAGCATCCAACAGGCGGATTCGCTGGTACGCCTCGCCGCGGCTCATCGGCCCAGAGAAGTGCAGGTAGAACTTCAACAGGTTCTCGGGCAGTGCGTTGGACGAGGGATAGACTTCGGTCAACGAGTTTGGGGTCGCGGCAGGGCCACCGCCGATGGCGTATTCTTGCGCCACGCTCGCCGCATCTTCCCGTCCGGGGATTCGTTTGCGATGAAAAATCAGCCGATACCGCGCGCCCGGCACAGCCGGGTAGCGTGGCTCGAAACGCAGCGCTGTTCCGTCGAACAAAACCCTGCCGAGCATGCTTGGCGCGTCTGGGCCCGCGTCCACGACATGCATGCTCAGTAGTTGGTCAAGCTGCTCCTCGTCCAACTCGCCGATTGCGGCACGCTCCTGGTCGGTCAGCGAAGTGACTTCGAAGCGTGGCCTCCAGTCCGCATCGGCCGTGTCTTCGGTTGCTGACGATGACGGGCCGTTTGCTTCGGGCATGTCTTGGGCGCCGCTTTCGTCACGTCCGTCGGCCGCGGCAGTACCGCGGGGCTTTGCGTCCTGCGAGCAGCCCAGCACCATCGCCGTACACGCGAGTGCCAAAACAACCCAGCATGCGGCATTCCAAGCAATACCCTTCATGTCACCTGGTTGCTCCGTGTGCGTCGCGCTGGGCGGGGACCGATTCCTTAAACAAACAGGCCCGCTGCCGGAGTCGCGAAACGCCGACAGCGGGCTCGTGGTTTTCCGTGATGGATCCGATCGTCCGCTACGGCAACTGCACGGCTTTCAGATCCAACGCACCGCCGTTGTTGCGGACCAGCAGCAAGGCGTGGTTCTTGTCCAGCTTGTCGAGTTGTTCGACGCCCTGGAGATCCTCGATCGTGTCGTAGGGCAGACCAGCCGTTCCGCCGCCACTGACCCGCTCGGTGACGCCGTCGGTCTCGTCGATTTTTTCGACGTCGACTTTCATCACACCCCGGGAACTGTTGGCCATCAGCAGATAGTCCTTGCCATCCTTGTCGTAGACGATCATGTCGAGCGGGCGATTACGATTGCCCAATTCGGCGATGGTCGTGCCTTTGACCTTCGTGCCGGGCTTGAGATCCGATAGCGGAAAACGGACCAGCGGCGTGCAGGTGTATGCGGCCAGCACGTTGGGTTGCCCGCCCACGTCGAACACGGCGAAGGTGCGGACCGGCGATCGGGTTTCAAACTTGCCGTGGGCGGCGTGCCAAATCTCGACGCTCGTCCCGTCGTCGCTCTTCGCGAACGGGAACGGCAACACGCGAAGCTGCGAGGCGAATTCTTCGTTCGACAGGCCGGCCACGATGATCTTGCCGCCTGTGAATTGCAGATCGGTCGTCACTTCGCGCCGCGCGCGATCCGACTCCGGGGCGCTGGGGATCGGCGCGGAGGAGAAGAGAACGCCGTTGAGCGAGAATTCGTCCAGCTCTCCGGACGAGTCGACGCGGATAATCACCGGGTTGGCGTCCGGACCGCGCCCGCGCGAAACGGTCAAGAAGGTGCTTCCCGTCTCCGGGTTGACGGCCAGATCGTTGATCAGAATTTCTTTCGGCGTGGTGCCCAGCAGCCCGGCAATCTTGCTGTCGATCTGCTTGATGTTGAGCGGCTGGCTCGGGCTACCGGCCGATTTGTCGCCGGTGGCGATGGCGAAAATCTTGGCGCTATCCGGGTCGCCCACCAACAGGATTCCCTGTGGGGCGAAGGTGGCCGGGCCGGCCGACTTTAGGTCGGGGGTTCCCTTCTTCATGCCGGCCGTAAGGTCGGCTGCCTGGCTCGTGGCAATCATTGCGATGGCCACTAACGCGGCACTGCAAAAGATTTTGGGCATCGACATGGCACTCTCCTAGGTTTGGGCTGTCACGAATCGTTCGATGATTGGATACGGGTTTTCGGCTACGTGCCTGTTCGGCGGCGGGCCGGCGGCTCTATTCAACTGGCGCAACGCGTTTGGCCTCCCAATCGCGCGAGCGGGTTTCGCCGTCTCGTTCACGCTCGGTCTTGCCTTTGATCGTGTCGCCGTCGACCTTGCCCGACCATTTGGTGACGCGGGTCGTTCCGTTGCGTTCGAACTCGGTGTTGAAGGCGAGTTTGCCGTCCTTGAACTCCCCGTCGCTGATATCGATGCTGAATCCATTCGGCAGATTGAGCGCGCCGGTCAGTTTTTCGCCGTCGAGTTTCAGTTCCAACACCATTTCGAATTCCTGACCGTTGCGGTCGAGCGTCCAACTCCACTCGCCGGTTGGATCGGCCTGATCGTCGGCCTGTGCCGTACCGGCCAACCCCAAGCTCATCGTGGCCGCGACCAACGCGGCAGTCGCCATGCTTCGCCCCATCTTGGTACCCTCCGAGAAACGGGTGAAACCCGATCCGCGCGGCAACGCGCCGCGGGATCACTGAGCCGAAATACGCACGCGCCGAACCGTCAATCTTGACACTTCCGCAAACCAGCGTCAACGAAATTGCCTGCGAAACCATGGCGCGACGCGCTTGGTATTAAGCACCGCCGTGCAACAAGAGTTTCGGTTTGGTTGGCGGAGCCGCGGCGTGGGCGAGCGCCCTGCTGCGGGGGTAAATGGGTTGCGGTGGACAACCGCTAACAGCATGGCCGCTTCACCCCTCTTGCCGGCGGCGCAGCTCGGTGGAGGAAATGTCGTCGCGAAAGGTTGCTTCGGGCACCTCCTGGCATAGCGCCGCCAGCGTCGCTGGCAACTCCAGCGCGCTGAGCGATCGAAACTGGCGGTCGATCGTGCGGCCAAAGACCAAGAAGCGGCAGCCGGCGGCAGCAATCTGGTCGATCGCCCGATCCATCTCCGCCTGGCGGTCGCCATAGTAGCGAACATGGCCGATCCGCCAGATCGTATCGGCGCCAACGACGAACGTGGCGCCGGGGAACAGGCTCGCCTTTTCAGTAAATAGGGGTGCCCGGCTGAGCCAAACGCAGTCCGTCTGGTCAAAGTACTCGAGCCGATTGCCGATTTCGATGAAGTCGAGCGGTGGTTTGTCGACGTTTGCGGTCGAAACCTCGAAGGCCACGCTGCAACCCAATTGGGCACCGGCGATTTGGGCCATGGTTCGATGGCCGCTATGCAGCGGATTGAACGCACCGGGGAACACGGCCGCCGGCGGCTGGGGAGCGTGCGCCGCATGGCACGGTACGGCCCGCGTGTCGCCGGCCAGCAGCGCCTGCCACGTGGACGGAGCGACGGTTTGGTTGATATGCAACGGCTCCGCGTCGGTCAGTGAAACGTCAAGGCGGGCGTCCACGCCGGCCGCTTCTGCGATTAGATTCAGCAACAGATCGGCGACAATCGCCTCTTCCTCGGCCCGGCTGCGAAGGCCCTTTTCGAGCATGACCGACCACTCGGCCGTGGTCGTGCCGGTTTGATAGGCCAAATGGGCGCGATGAGGGCCCTTTTTCGGCCGATCGCTGGCCAGGCTGGCAGTACACGCCACTCCGCAGGCCACGGCTCCGCTCTCCGCGGCCGAAGGGTCGTAGGCACGCGCCTTCTGAAACGCTGCCATGGCCATCGCCCGGGCCGTTCGGGCCGAACAAGACCCATCCGGCGCTGCGCCCAGCCACTCGGCCAAGGCGGATTCGGCGTACGGGACCGCGGCAGCCAGCACGGTGCGCGAGGCGCCCGGTGTGCCCAAAAGGCCGGAAATCGCACTGCTTCCGCCCCCGGTGACGGCCAGCGCCATCCGCAACCGGCTGTCGTGGACCTGCTGGATCAGGGCTTGCTGCGTCGACTTGGGCATGGTGGTCCGGGCGTAAATTCCGGTGGCTCGAGGTCGCCACACCATCCTACCGTACGGCCAGTTGGGCGATTGGCAAATCCAAATGAATTGGGAACTTAGGCGCAGAGGGCCGGTTTCGAGCCGGATCGCTTGAAAAATCTTCAAAACCACTCCATTCGCGGGCCAATAGCGGGCGAAAGTCCGCGAATTACCCACTGGAGCGGCGGTTTAGGTTTTCCGTCGACAAGCAAATATCCAAGACACCTCGTGTGGGAGGACCAAACCATGATTAAGAAGACACTGGTAACCGTGGGGGCCGTCACGCTGTTGACGGTGCTGTTCTTTGGACGCGACGCCGCCAGCTACGTGGGGACGTCGTTTGGCTGGGTCCGTGACTCGGTCAAGGCACAAGTTCCGGTCGAGTTTCAGATCGAGCGCGCCCGGCGGATGGTGAAGAATCTGGTGCCCGACATCCGGCGCAACATGCACGTGATCGCTCAGGAAGAAGTCGAGATCGAGCGATTGGACAAGGAAATCGCAAAGACCGAAGCAACGATGGCCCGCAACAAGTCGGAGATCATGCGGCTGAAGACGGATCTGTCGAAGAACGAATCGGTGTACCGGTATGCCGGTCGCAGCTATTCGCCGCAGCAGGTGAAAGTGGATCTGGCCAACCGGTTTGCCCGCTACCAGACGCACGACGCTACGCTGGCCAGCCTGCGCGACATCATGGTGGCTCGTCGCATGAGCCTGGACGCCGCGCGTGAGAAACTGGACAACATGCTCGTGGCCAAGCGCAACCTGGAAGTCGAAGTTGAGAATCTGGAAGCCAAGTTCAAGGTGGTCCAGGTCGCACAGACGACGTGTGAGTTCAACATCGACGACAGCCAGTTGGGTCGGGTCAAGGATCTGATCGCCGACGTGCGTGCCCGGCTGAACGTTGCCGAGCGGCTGGCGAATTCGCCGACGGATTTGGAGGGTGGCATCCAGCTTTCGGATCCCGACAGCGACGACATCATCGATCAGGTGACCGAGTACTTCCAGGAGCCGACCGCGGTGGCCGAAGCATCCACGACGCCGGTCGAGGCAAAGACCAGCGCCGTGCAATAACGCGGCGAGCGAAAGTGGCTCGGTGCGACGCGAAGCGGACTTTGGGTCCGGCGTCGCCAGAGACACAGGTTGCGACCGGAAGGCGCGCGGTGAGCCGGCGGTCATAATAGACACCGGCGAGCCGGCGCGGAAACAGCGGGGTCGCGTCGGGGTGACAGCCGGCGCCACGCTGCGGCATCCCGAGGCAGGGACTCCGATGATGTTTGATTCCGCCCGGCACTTGTCGACCGATTCGGCCACGTGCGTACCCTGGATCGAAGGCACCGTGAAGCACTCAACCGCGAAGAACCGTTTGCTGTTGTGGGTCGATGCGGTCGGCGGCTTCTACGTCTGTCAAGGATCCGAGATTCGCATTGGGCAGGCGGTGCCGAACAGCGTGATCGAGCTTCCGTTGTTGGCCGACTTGTCGCGACACCATGCGACGATTCGGCGCGATGAAGAGGGTTATACGATCGAGCCGATTCGCGACGTGCGACTAAACGGCGAGGAGATTCGAAGCGTGAGTTGGATCAACGATGGCACTCTGATCGAGTTGGGACCGGCGCTGAAGATGCGATTTCGGCGGCCACACCCGCTGAGCGCGACGGCGCGTCTCGACTTTGTCAGTCATCATCGTACGCAGCCGACTGCATCGGCCATCTTGTTGCTTTCGGACACGTGCGTAATGGGCCCCGCAACGCAGAACCATGTGGTGTGCCGGCACTGGCCGAGTGACGTGGTCCTGTACCGCCAGCACGGTGGTTTGCACTGCCGCAGCGAGGCTCCATTCGAGATCGACGGCACGTTTCACGAGCATCAGGGGCCGCTAACCACGCATTCTCACGTCGCGGGAGAACAGTTTTCGTTCAGCCTGGAGGAAATCTGATTTTCGTGCCTGATCGAGGCGTGTCATAATCGTAGTCTGGGGGAAACTGAGTTGCCGCGGAGACCGAGCAAGCAAATGGTTCGCACTAAGTATTACGCTTGGTTCGCTCGCCACTGCCCGAGAAACCGGCACTCGGAGACGGGGGTAAACCCCCGAGGGAAGGTTTGCGATGAATTCGCAACAGAACGCCTTGACGATTGAACCGGTTGACGAATCGATGGACCCGCACGCAACACAAGCTGACGCCGACTCGCCCCGGGGGCCAACGCGATTCTCGTTCGCCACCGGATCACGGCCACTCGACGGCTACACGATCAAGCGCGGGATCGGGCGCGGCGGATTCGGCGAGGTCTACTTCGCCGTCAGCGACGGCGGCAAGGAAGTTGCCATCAAACTGATCCGGCATAATCTCGATGTCGAACTGCGTGGTGTGACGCACTGCCTCAACCTGAAACACGCAAACCTGATCGCCCTGTACGACGTCAAGCAAGACGACCAAGACAACACCTGGGTCGTGATGGAGTACGCAACGGGCGAATCGTTGGAAGACGTCGTCCGCCGCAGCCCGAACGGACTGCACCCGGAAGAAGCCGTTCGGTGGATGGAAGGCATTGCTGCCGGCGTCGGCTATTTGCACGACCACGGAATCGTGCACCGCGATCTGAAGCCCGGCAATATCTTCCTCGACGAAGGCCAGGTCAAGTTGGGCGACTACGGGCTGTCGAAGTTCATCTCGTGCAGCCGGCGCAGCGGACAGACCGAGAGCATCGGCACGGTTCACTACATGGCGCCCGAAGTTGCCAACGGCCGCTACGGCAAGGAAATCGACATCTATGCCCTGGGAATCATCCTGTTCGAGATGTTGACCGGGCACGTTCCGTTCGAAGGCGAAAGCGTCGGCGAGGTGTTGATGAAGCACCTGACCGCCGAGCCCACGCTGGGTGACGTTCCCGAGGATTACCGTGCGGTGATCAGTCGGGCAATGGCGAAGGATCCGCATACCCGCTTTGCCAGCGTGGCCGAGTTGATGGACGCATTGCCGCCGCTGGCGGCGACGCGGGCCCATCGTCCGCCGCTGCACGAAACGCGCCACGCGGGCGACCCGGCGGCCAGCGCGAACCCTGCGTCGAGCAATACGAGCGGCGCCGACGGAGCGCGCGGCTTTCAGGCCGCTGCCGCGATGGGCGGCGCTGCTGCCGTGGGCGCCGGTGCCGCAGCCGCGATGGGCGGTGCCGCGGCGGCCGAAGCAGGCGACACCGTGCAAGCCGCGTTGGTTGACGAAGAGCCGATTTGGCGGGCTATTCGCGACGGATGGCGGACCACGCGCAATTCCTGGGACGGCTTCAACACGCCGACCAAGATCACCATGGTGGTGTTGGGCATCGTGGTGATGTTCAATCCCGCCACCTGGAGCTTCGCGCTACGCTACTTACCGCCGCTGGTCTTGTTGTACGTGATCTATCGCGTCGTGCGATCGGTTGTGATCAGTCAAGACGCCAGGAATCGACCTGGTGGCGCGGCCGGCACGTCGGGCTCGATGCCGTACCAGCCTCCTTACCGCGCAGCAGGGGCGGCCCCACGTCAGGTGGCCCGTCCCCAACCAGCGGAAACGCAGTACCATCCTCAAACCTCCGACGTTCCGATGGGCGATTGGCGCAGCGCGTCGCGCCGACACTGGAAGAAGAAGCATCGCCGTGCGCGTCATCAATGGAGCGAAGAAGATTCCACGACACTCGTCCTCAAGCCGCCCCGCGAGCGCATTACCGATCTGCTCGGCTCCATGATCATGGCGGCGATCGTCGGCATGACGATGAGCATCGTCGTAATCCTGTTACGCGGCGAGATGGTCGACAATTCGCAATTTGCCTGGCTCAGCCTGACCAGCGTGCTCGGCTCGTGGGCCGTGCTGCTGCCGTCGAAGATCTGGGAAGGCCGCGACGGCGAAGCCATTTTGCGCCGCGTCGTGCTGCTGATGATCGGACTGGCCGTGGGCGGCGCAGCGTGGGCTTCATCGGATGCGCTGATGGTGAAGTTTCCGGATTCGCCTATGCCGCACATCGTCGACGCCCGCAACGTGGGCGCCGGGTTCTATGACGCGACGGACGGATCGCCGCAGTTGCCCGCGTTTCTGGCCTACTTCGGCGCGCTGTTCTTTGTGGTCGGTTGGTGGAAACAAGCGAATCCGCTTCGCCGAACTCGATTGAGCATTTGGAGCACGGCGGTCGCCGTGCTCGTGGCCTGGTTGATTACTTGCGTGTGGCCGTTTCCGCAGCCCTGGGGGTTGATGGTGGCGGCGATCATGGCGGTTTCGGTCCAGTTGGTCAGCCCGTATGTGCCGCCACAAGAGCGCGTTGCCGCGACCGCCGGCGGGGAGGCATAGGGATATGTTACTGCTAGCAACCATCTCCTGGCTTGAGATTCTGATTGTCGTCGCCGTCGGCTGGCTTGTGCTGGGCGTGATCCGGCGAACGTTCCGCTGGTCGATCCGAATGCCGCTGACGCTGATCGCCGTGGCGGCGATTGTCGGCGGACTGCTGGTGTTCACTCGCAAGTCGAACGAGCACGACGACCGGTGGCACGATCCGTCGGTCGAACGGATGCCGCAAATTGGTTACCACGAGGATCTGCACGACCGGATCCACGACCAGGTGACGCGCCGCGTCGAAAAGCACGTCGAAGATCTCGAGCGCCGCCTGGAAAACCTGCCGGAAATCCAGATTGGCGGCGATTCGCACCGACAATGGGTCGCTGTCAAACCGAGTCACGATCGCAACGCGCACGACTACGACACGGTCGTCGCGCAGGCGTTTCCGTTTGACGAACATCGAGGCGAGCACGTCGAACGAAAGGGCGGCATGTCCCGTGTGGGACTCATCGCGTTGGGCGCCGTGCTTGTGATCTGCGGTTGGTTGCTATTCAATCGCGACCGTGGACGGCCCGTGGCTCTCAAGGCGGTCACCGTATTGGGCCTCGCCGCGACCGGCGTGATTCTGTTCGGGCTGTTCGAGGCTCCGTCGCATCGTCGCATCGCGCGCTCGCGGGATCGCGTGGTTCGTGTATCGGCCGACACCGAGACGCCGGCCGTGCGTGTCGAGCCGCGCTCCGACGATCGTTCACCGCCCTCGCATGCCAAGCGTCCGGTCGCTCGAGCGCGCCGCCCCGTGCCCCGCGACGTCGACGAACTTCCGCCGCGTGCCGGCGAAATCCCGGTCGCCGAGGAGTTGGGCCACGACGAACCTCAAGCGGACAAGCCCGACGAACCCAAGCCGGCCGATGCCGCCGAGCAGGAATCGGCCGAGGAATCCGCGGAAGAACCGTCCGCCGAGCCGGAAGCCGACGTGACCGAGGTCGCCGCGTCGGAAGCGGAAACCGAAGACGAGCCCACAACCAACGATTCCGACAAGCCGGGAACCGAAGACGAAGATCAGACCGTCTCCCGGGAAGCAGCAAATCAGGATGCCGACGCCGACGAGGACACCGACAAGGACGTCGACGAGGGCATCGAAGAAGAGAACGTTGCGGTTGCCCGCAGCGATACGATCCAGGACGATCGGCCGGACGAAGGCTTGGCAGCCGAACGGCCCGACTGGATCGAGATGCCGGGCCAGCTTGTTGACTCGGTTTATCGCGTGAGCATCAAGTCGGGTCTCTACGCGGACGTGCCCGAATGCCAAGGCGCGCTCGATCAGACGATCAAGCAGTATGTCGACGATTACATCGAACGCTTGATGGGCGAAGGCACTTCGGCGCTGGTCGACATCGATCGGGAGTATCTGAACCAGCACATCAAACAGGCCGAGTTCAGCGAAATCGTCGTTTCCGAATCGGTCGGTCCGATGCACGAAATCCATGCGTTGTTGGAAATCGACGATACCGACCGAGCCGTGTTCCACGAACGTTGGCGCCGGGCCGAGGTGACGCATCGGTTGTGGTACGTCGGATCGGCCGCGATCGTCGTCCTGGCGCTGTTGAGCACGTTCTACGGCTATTTGAAGCTCGACAGCCAGACGGGCGGTGCCCACAAGAGCCGTTTGCAATTGGCCGCGACGCTGGTGGCGTTGATCGTTGCCGCCGGCGCGCTTCTGGCATTTGGCGACGTGACGTTCTAGCCGCGCGCCCTGCCATCGACCAACATGGTGGAGGCGTCTTGCGGCGTCAGGTCGGCGCAGCGCCGCCGTTGTCGGCACGGGCCGGCCTTCTTCCCCGGTCGATTGGATTTTGTCCGGCGGCGTTGGTTGCGCTGTGTTAAGATGGTTGGTTGTTTGGCGATTCGTCCAAAGCGGATTGCCCCCGACCCACGTGCGATTCGACGCGACTCACCGACTGCGGATTGGCGATGTGCCCTCTGGCTCCTTCCGATCAACTACTCGTTGCCCGCATCCGACGCGGTGAGCCGGAAGCTTGGAACGAGTTGATCGCGCGATTCGAAGGCCGGCTGCTGGCGTTTGTCGAGGGTCGGTTGGGGCGGCGCACGGCAGGCGAAGACGTGGTGCAGGAAACGTTCTTGGGGTTTCTTACCAGCTTGCCGAATTTTCAGGATTCGCGCCCGCTGGAAAGTTATCTGTTTTCGATCGCCGCGCACAAACTGACCGATCATCTGCGGCGCGAAGGCCGCCGGCCGACGATTCCGATGACACTCGGCAACACCAGCGGCCAGTGGGAGCCGCCAGCTCGTGGCCGCGCCGTGTCCAGTGTCGCGCGCAGCGGTGAACGGCGCGAACTGGAAGAAACCGCCATCGTCGAAGCCCTCAATCAGCAAATCGACCGGCTCCGCGGTCGCGACGAATGGGAGAAGCTTGCCTGCCTCGAATTGCTATTTGTCCGCGGATGGGCGAATCGCGACGTGGCGACCGAGCTCAAGATGACCGAGCAGCGCGTTGCCAACTTCAAGTTCGAATTCATCTCCCGAGTGCGCACTCTCGTGCGCAAGCAAGGCTTGCCTGAAGACGTTTTTCCGGAGCTGCACGAAGAGGCCTGATCGAACCTGGGGACCATTGATCCGTGGCACGACAACTTACCGAATCCGACCTGGAAGCCTATCTCGACGAGGCATTGTCGGTCGACATGATGTCGACGGTCGAACAGGCACTGCGGGCCGACGCGGAATTAGTCCGCAAACTGGCCAAGATCAACGCGCGCCGTGACGCGGGCGTTCACTCGCTGGGAGAAATCTGGCGCCGCCACCGCCTGAGTTGCCCGACGCGCGAGCAACTGGGCAACTACCTGCTCGGCGTGCTCGACAAAAGTGCCACCGCGTTCGTCAAGTTTCATCTCAACGTTTCGGGCTGCCGCACTTGCCAGGCGAATCTTGACGACTTGAACACGCGCCACGCCGACGAGCCGTCGATCGTCGACAGCCGCCGCAAGAAGTATTTTCAGTCGAGTGCCGGCCATCTCAGCCGCCGGCGATAGCTCGCGACCGTGCGTGCCGCCGCCTGTCGCGACCGGTGCGACTTGGGCCATTGCTTGCCGCGGCTTGTCGGGCGGGCGAGAATAAAGCCCTTCGGTCCGCGCGATTGGTTTCGCGCCGTCTCCGCGTCCGACGACCCCGAAAGGTCCCACATGTTCGCACGTTTTGCCCTGGCATCTTGGTTGATGCTGTTGTCGGTCGTTTGTTGCCCGGCGGCCGATCTGACAAAGGCCGTCGTGGTCACGCCGAAGGATCTTGCACCGCGCGAGCAAAAGGCCGTTGAGTTGCTGATCGACGAAGCACACCGTCGCTCGGGTGTGCGCTGGGCGGTGCAAAACGCCTGGCCCGATGCAGAGCAACCGGCCATTGCGGTCGGCCCGATCGACCGGCTGGGCGAGTTTGGCGGTCCGTTGGCCGAGCGATTCGACGACGCCCCGGACCCGGCGCCAGCCGAAGGCTTTTCGATTCGCGCTGACGGTGCGCATGTCGCGGTGGCCGGCAACGATGAGCGCGGCGTGTTGTTCGGCGTCGGCTATCTATTGCGCAAGGTGCATTTGCGGGCCGGTCAGATCGCGCTCGACGACGGGTTGAACACTTCGACGGCACCTGCGTACCCGCTGCGCGGCCACCAGCTTGGCTACCGGCCGAAAACCAATAGCTACGATGCCTGGGACCTGCCGCAATGGGAACAGTACTACCGCGATTTGGCCGTATTTGGTGCCAACGCGGTCGAGTTGATTCCGCCGCGCAGCGACGACGCTGACACCAGCCCGCACTTCCCTCGGCCACAAATGGAAATGATGGTCGGCATGTCGCAACTGGCCGACGCGTACGGGCTGGACGTGTGGATTTGGTATCCGGCCATGGACGAGGACTATTCCGACCCGGAAACTGTCGAATTCGCGCTGGGTGAGTGGGAAGAAGTGTACAAGCGGCTGCCGCGGATCGACGCGCTGTTCGTGCCGGGCGGAGATCCAGGTCACACGCGACCGGTGTACCTGATGGCGCTGTTGGAAAAGCAGACCGCGCTGCTGCACAAGTATCATCCGAAGGCCCAGATGTGGGTCTCGCCACAGAGCTTCGACGCGGAGTCGATGGCCGAGTTTCTCGACATCGTCGACAAGCGGCCCGAGTGGCTTTCCGGAATTGTCTTCGGGCCACAGGTCCGCATCAGCCTGCCCGAATTGCGTAATGCTGTGCCGAAGCGCTACCCGATCCGCCACTACCCCGACATCACCCACAGCCGCCAGAGCCAGTATCCGGTACCGGATTGGGATTTGGCCCACGCGCTGACTTCGAGTCGCGAGTCGATCAATCCGCGGCCGACCGACATGGCCACGATCTTTCGCTTGCTCCAGCCGCACACCGTCGGCTTCTTGACGTACTCCGAGGGCTGCAACGACGACGTGAACAAGACCGTCTGGAGCGGACTCGGCTGGGACCCCGACACGCCGGTGATCGAGATCCTGCGTGACTACGGACGCTACTACATCGACGATGCGCTGGCCGACGACTTTGCGCAAGGTCTGTTGGCCCTGGAACGCAACTGGCGCGGGCCGCTGCTGACCAACGCCGAAGTGGACGTCACCCTGGCGCGGTTTCGAGAGATGGAGCGCAAGGCTTCGCGCAAGGTCCTGGCGAATTGGCGCTTTCAGCAGGCGCTGTATCGGGCGTACTACGATGCGTACGTTCGGGCCCGCTTGCTCCACGAGACTCACCTCGAACAGGAGGCAACCGCCCTGCTCCGTCAGGTTGATGCGAAGGATCCAATCGCCGCGGTCGACCAGGCCGAATCGCTGCTCGATCAGGCCGACGAGCCAGTCGCCAGCGGATTGCGCAGTCGGGTGTTCGAACTGGCCGACGCACTGTTTGCCAGTATCCAGTTGCAAACCAGCGTGCCGAAGTATCAGGCCATCGGCGTGGATCGCGGGGCGACGCTCGACACGATTGACGTGCCGCTCGGCAACCGACTCTGGCTGAAGGAGCAGTTCGCAGGGATTCGCGCGATGTCGGACAATGCCAAACGACTGCGCGAGATCGACACCATTGTGAATTGGACGAACCCGGGGCCGGGCGGCTTTTACGACGATTTGGGCAACGCGCGCCTGCAGCCGCATCTGGTTGTGGGCCCGGGCTTCGAGCAAGATCCGGCGTTTTTGCGATCGTCGCACACGGGGTTCGCCGGGTTTGGACCGATGCGGGCTTCGTGGAAAGACCATGCCCAATCACTGGTCGATGCGCCGCTCAATATGCGTTACGACAACCTCGATCCGCACGCGCAGTACAAGATGCGCGTGGTTTACGGCGGTGATTCGCCGGACAAGAAGATCTTGTGCGTCGCCAACGACAAATTCGAAGTGCACCCGTACATCAAAAAGAAGGTTCCGTACGGTCCGGTCGAGTTCGACATTCCGCCTGAAGCTACCGCCAACGGCCAGTTGCGGCTGACGTGGTACCGCGACCAAGGCTTGGGCCGCAATGGGCGTGGGTGTCAGGTATCGGAAATCTGGTTAATCAAGAAGCAGTAGGCGCGATTTGCGAGGCAGCGCTGCACCATCGCTCGGATACTTCGGCGCGGCGAGCAGCGCGGCGATGATCGACACGACAGGGAAAATACCGATGTGCAGGGCATTCTTCGCGACCGTCGCCATTTGGATGATTGCCGCACACGGTCTACTGGCCGGTGATGTGAAGGTGGGCGCTGCGGCGGCGAACATCGACGCCGACGATTCGATGGTCATTGGAGGCGGCATAGGACCGGGAAAAGCCACCGGGCAGGAAGGCGAGCTGCGTGCCGTGGCCGTTGTGCTGGAAAAGCCGGCAACCGCGGCACAGGACACAGCAACGTCCGCCAACGCCGCCGCGCCGTCGACTCGGATCGCCATCGTGGCGTGCGACGTGCTGTTTGTCACCGCCGACTTTGTCGATCGCGCGCTGGCCCGGATTGAGCAGTCGACCGGTATTCCGCCGGACCACGTGCTGGTCAATGCCACACACACGCACCACGCGCCCACGACCGCCACGGTGCATGGCTACCAGCGCGAGGAATCGTTCGTGCGCCGCGTGGAAGACGCGATCGTCGCGTCGGTCGAAAAGGCCCATGCCAATCTAGAAGGCGGCGACTCGACGTTCTTGTTCAAGTTGGGGCACGAACGCACAGTGGGCGCGAACAGTCGCGTGCTGTTGGCCGACAACACGATCTGGTGGACCGGTCCGATGAAGGACGCGGTGCGCCATACCGGTCCGTTCGATCCTGAACTGCCGGTGATGGCGTTTCGTGGCGCCGACGATCACTTGCGGGCAGTGCTCTACAACCACGCGACGCACACGATCGGCTCGCGGGCCGCGAATGTGCGCTCGCCCAGCTTCTACGGGTTGGCGGCGCAGGAATTGGAAGGCGAGTTGGGCGCAGTGGTTTCGTTTCTGGAAGGGGCTTCCGGCTCGACGCACAACATCACCGCAGTGCCGGTCGACGAAGCGGTCCGCCGCATGAAACGGGCCGTGCGCGACGCGCTGGCCCAAGCCCAACCTCACGCGGTCACGCGGCTGGCATCGATCAAGCGGCCGTTCGAGTTCAAAGTGCGCACGTTCGACGAGCAGACCGAAGACGACAAAGTGGCCCGCTATTGCCGCAAACGAATCCCACCGCATGCCGACGAAGTGATCACGGTCTTTCGGGCGATGCGCGAAAAACTGTCCCCGCAACAAGGCCAATCACGAAACACGGTCTTGCAGGCCGTGGCAATCGGCGAATTGGCCATCGTTGGCGTGCCCGCAGAGTACTTCACGATCTTCGGCGTCGACATTAAGCGGCGTTCGCCGTTCGAGCACACGGTCGTGGCCGAGCTGGCCAACGATTGGATCGGCTATCTGCCCAACCTCGAGGCGCACCAATTTGGCGGCTATCAAACATGGATGGGGCTGCACAGCTACGCGGAGCCCGGCACGGGCGAGCGCGTTGCGGATCAGATCGTTGACATGCTCGAAGAGCTCAAGCAGCGGTGATCCCATGCACGGCCGGTTGCCAACTTTGCGAAACGACGCGATCCGGCTGGCCGCCGTGCTGATCCTGGTCGCGTGCGGTTGGGGCACGACGTGTGCCGCTGATCCATCCTCGACGACCGGCGACCCAGCGCATCGGCAAACGGCCCTTTCGGTCGAGCAGGAGCAGGCCAGTTTCCGACTCGCCGACCGGCGACTGGCCGTCGAGTTGGTGGCTTCGGAGCCGCAGCTCGACAGTCCGGTGGCCGTTTGTTGGGACGCCGACGGCCGCATGTTCGTGGCCGAAATGATCGACTATCCACTCGGGCCGACGGCCGGACGGATTCGGATGCTCGAAGATCGCGACGGAGACGGTCGCTACGAACACGCCACGGTCTTTGCCGACGGATTGCGTTTCCCCAATGGCGTGATTGCCGCACGTGGCGGAGTCTTCGTTACCGCGGCGCCTAACTTGCTGTTCTTGCGCGACACGGATGGCGACGGTCGCGCGGACGCGCAGCAGGTCGTGTTCACCGGATTTGGTGAAGGCAACCAGCAACTTCGCGCGAACGGGCTTACCTGGGGCCTCGACAATTGGATCTATGGCGCGAACGGCCGCAGCGACGGCGACATCCGTCGCCCGGACGAACCGCCCGGACGGTCGGTATCGATTCGCGGACGCGACTTTCGTTTTCGGCCTGACGGAAGCCGCCTCGAGGCGATTAGCGGGCGGAGCCAGTTTGGACAGGCGAGCGACGATTGGGGCAACCGGTTCCTCAGTTGGAATACGATTCCGGTGCGCCACGCGCTGTTCGACCAATCGTTTCTCGATCGCAATCCGCGGCTGGCCTCCTTTGGCGTGTTGGATATCGCCGACCCGAACGATCCGGGCCGAGTGTTTCCCATCAGCCCCAAACCGCAGACGTTCAACCGGGAACGAACCGACTACTTCAACGCGCTGTGCGGTTTGACCATCTTCCGCGGCGACGCGTTGGGCAAACAGTACGTTGGCTGCGCATTCGTCGGCGAGTCGCTGACCAACCTGGTCCATCGGCGCTTGCTGACGCCTGACGGGCCGACGTTTGTTTCGCGGCGCGGCGAACACGATCGGGAGTTTCTGGCGTCGTCCGATCCGTGGTTTCATCCGGTGTACATGACCACCGGTCCGGACGGCGCGCTGTACATCGTCGACTTCTACCGCCGTTGGGTCGAGCATCCCGCGTTCGTGCCAGAAGCGCGACGCGATGAGGTCGATTGGCGCGAAGGAACCGGGCACGGCCGGATCTGGAAAGTCAGTCGTCGCGAGCTGACGTGGCCGCCACGTCCGGCGCCCAAGATGAGCCAACAGTCCACGGCCAAAGTCGTCAGCCACGTCGATTCTCCGAACGGATGGCTCCGCGACACGGCCCAGCGCGTGTTGGTCGAGCGGGGCGATCAACATGCCGCGCCACTATTGAGAGCGATCGTGCTGCAAAGCCGAATTCCCCAGGCCAAGCTCAACGCGCTGGGTGCCCTGGAAGGACTCGGGCGGCTGGACGACAGCACGCTCTTGCGGGCAATGGAGGATGCGGAAGGTCATGTGCGGCAATACGCGCTGCGGTTGGCCGCGCCGCGCTTGATCGACAGTATCCCCTTGCGCGACGCGGCGATGCGACTGGCCACCTTTCCGCATGCGCTGGTGCGTTTCGAGCTGAGTCGTTCGCTGTGGACGCTGTCCGGAGAAGACAAGGACGAAACGCTGGTGACACTGGCTAATCATGCCGGCGACGATCGTTGGACGCTGGCGGCGATCGTCGGCAGTTTGCAGGACACGCCGGCCGATTTTCTGCGGCGGCTGCTTGCCAGCGATCGCCGTTGGCGGCGTAGTCCGACCGCATCTCAGGTTTGGCTAATGACCGAAGCAGCCGCGCGTGCCGCCAGTGACGGTAACCCGGACCAAATGGCAAGTTGCTTCGCTACGATCGGCCACCGCGACAGCGGCGTGGTTCGGCCCGGCGATTTGGCCATCTTGTCCGGTATTGCGCAGGGCATGGGCGATCGGGGTCAGTCGTTGCCCGATGCGCTCGGCCAGCCCGGCAATCGGTTGGGCTCGCAAAGTGTTCCGGTGCGTTTGGCGCTGGCTTCGGCGCGGCAGATGGTGCTTTCCGACGACGCGGCGCTTGAGCATCGGTTGGTGGCTGTCGATGTCCTGACCCGATTGGACCCGTCAGCCGCGACCTTGTTGGCCGAGTTGCTTGATCCGCGGCACGCGCAACGATTGCAGTCGGCCGCCGCCGGCGCGATTGCCGGCGCCGATGCGGTTGCTGCCCGGGCCATGTTCGACGGCTGGCCAACGCGTACGACGGCGACGCGGCGCGCGTTAGTCGCCGGGGCGCTACGCTCGACGACCGCGATGGGCGCGTTGCTCGATTCGATCGAGCGTGGAAAGATTCTCGCCAAGGAGTTCGACACGAGCACACGCGACGCCTTGCGCGCCGTGCGCGATCCGCAGCTGAAGCAGCGGATCGAAAAACTGTTGGGCAGCGGGCCCTCGGCCGATCGGGCCGCGGTCGTGCAGGCGTTTGCCCCGGCGCTTGAGCTCGAGGGCGATCGGATTCGCGGCGCGGGCGTGTTTCAGCAGCATTGCCTGACGTGTCACGCGGTGCAGGATAAGGGGCACCGCGTCGGACCGGATCTCTCAGGTGTCGGCAGCCGCCCAAAGGACGCCCTGCTGATCGATCTGCTCGACCCGAGCCGCCAGGTATCCTCGGATTACGTCGCGTATACGCTGATCACGCAGCAAGGGCAGGTGCTCAGCGGGCTTTTGGTGTCCGAAACGGACTCGAGCGTGATGCTGCGTCGCGCCGACGGTGCCCAGGATCTCGTGCTGCGCTCCCAAATCGACGAGCTGCGCGGCACCGGCAAGTCTCTGATGCCCGACGGGTTGGAGCAGAACCTCTCGGCGCAGGATGTGGCGGATTTGTTGGCGTTCTTGGAGCGTCCCGACGCCAGGCTCTTCTCGCTGGTTCGGTAGCATCGTGGGGCGGGTGCGGAAGCTTGGCTGTCTGTAACGGTTGTAACGACAAGATTCCTGGTCGCGTCGTGTCGATTGTGCCGATCAGACCGTGACTTTCCCACCATTGAAAGGGTATGGTTGAGAGCACGTCTTGAAAGTCTGCATTCGCAGACAGCCAACTTGGAGATTAGCAACTATGATGGGCCTCTCGGCTACAGTGCTCTGTGCGCTGGCCACGATGGCTACCGCTGTGGACACGGAAGTGTTCTCAATGTCTCACAGTCAACTGACCGCGGGACAGACATTTGAAATCGCAACCGCCGACCGAGTTTTTCGCGGCCATGTGGTCGATCCGAAGACCGGCCGCTGTGAGTTGGCCACCAGCGTCGACGGCGCAGCGTTCTCCGAACCGCGCACCGTTTACCTGTTGGGCGCCACGGCCGGACCGCAGCCCCAGCAGATGCTCGTGCTGATGCACGAGGTGAAAGTCGGGCTGCGGATGGAACTTGGCATCGGCGATCTCGACGCGAAGCACCGCCAGATTACCAGCGAGGTCAAGTCGATCAAGCTGGGTGGCTAACTTCGAGAACGCGGATTATTGACTCGCCGGGCGCAAGATCGGGCGACCTGTGGCCATTCGGCCGCACACGCCCGTGATCCGCGCAACCGCCTCGTCGATTTCCTCGCGCGTTGTCGTCGCGCCCAAGCTGAAGCGCAGCGAACCAGTCAGCACGGGCTTCGAGCATCCCATCGCCGAAAGCACGTGCGATGGCTCGCTCGATCCGCTGGCACAGGCCGAACCGGTCGAGCAGGCGACGCCGGCCAGGTCGAGCGCCATCAGCAGCGCTTGCCGCTCCAGGCCGACAAAGCCCACGTTGGCCGTGTTGGGGAGCCGTGGGGCTTCGCCCCCGTTGACGACCAGTTCGCCGTCGAACCCGGCGGCCAATCCCTCCACCAGGCGATCGCGCAGCGATTGTAGCCGCTCGGTGCGCTTGGCACCTTCGCGTTGCCAGGCGGCAAGTGCCGCGTGCAGCCCGACGGCCAGCGCCACGGCCTCCGTACCAGGTCGAAGCGCCTCTTGCTGAAAGCCGCCCCGCAGCAGCGGGTCGATAGCCAGATCGTGGCGCGCGATCAGTGCGCCTGTGCCGATCGGGCCGTGAAACTTGTGCGGTGCCACGGTCATCGCGCTTACGCCCAGCGCACGAAAGTCGACCGGCAGCTTGCCGATGATTTGCGCCGCATCGGTGTGCATCGGCACGCCGAACCGCGCGCAGCGGGCCGCGATCTCTGCCACCGGCTGAATGACGCCTGTCTCGTTGTTGGCCAGCATCACGCTGACGAATCGCGTCTTTTCGGTCAGCCACTCGTCAAGCGCACCGAGGTCGACCACTCCGTCGGGCGTGACCCCCAGGCGGTGGATCGTCCAACCGCGGCGCTCCAAGACGTCGGCTGCTCCGACGATGCTGTGATGCTCGATCCCGGAGATGATCGCCTCGCCGGGCGCCGCGTCGGCGTCGTAGATGCGAGCCATTCCGAGCAAAAACAGGTTATTCGCCTCGGTGCCGCCGCTGGTGAAAATCACGCGGTCCGGTTCGCGTCCCGTCGGATTGGCTCCGAGGATTTGTCCGATCTCACCGCGCGCGTCCTCGAGGGTTTGGCGCGCGCGCCGGCCAAGCCGGTGTTGGCTGGACGGATTGCCGAAGTGGTTGGCCTCGTAGTCGGCCATCGCCTGTGCGGCTTCGTCCAGCAGCGGCGTCGTCGAGTTGTGATCCAGGTAGATGCAGTCCATAACGTGCGGGCTGAGCCGTGGGGCGATCGAGCACCGAAGGAGGCGCCTTTCAAAGGACGATTCTAACATGTTGCGGCTCGACCGCCGACATATGCAGCCCGTCCGCGAACGAACCTCAGGGCGGATCGCAAGAAACACCACCCGCCGGTCGCCGAAACCCAGGTGTTGCACCGGCCAGCGCGGTATCATGGAACGCGCGTCGAGTTTGCAAGTTTTGGGTTTGACGTCTCGCCGGACAATGGGCCTCGCGAGCACCGCACTGCGGCATGGGCCAGCCGACCGATGAACTTCGACGATCTAAAGCCGAAGAAGGGACTGGCGTGTCCCAAGTGTGGCAACTGGCTGCGCGTGCGCCCTGACCAGATCGGCGAACAGATCCGATGCCCAAAATGTGACGCGGTGTTCACGGTACGGCGGCCGGCTCCGCCGAAACCGGTCTCGCCCGACGATCCCATCGAGCCGGAAGTTCCGCTCGGGCGGTCGACGATCGGGCCGGACGACAATCCGATCGAAATCGACGACAATCCGGCCCCGGCGGCCATCGTACCGATGGCCCCGCCCGACACGTCGCACATGGTCCGCTACGAGGCCGATTGGGCGACCGACGAGTTGGAAGTCGAACAGCCAGCGCCGCGCCGAGCGGCTCGCGATACCGACGAAGACTATTTGCAGATCGCGCGGCAGCGTGGGTTGGTCCGCGAGGAGCACGCTAAAACAGCGCCGCGTTGGCTCTTCTTTTCCGGCGTGTTCGGTTCGCCGTGGCACGCGTCAAACGTGGGACGTTGGGCCACGATGTCGGTCGGGTTGGCCGCCAGCGGCGTGCTGCTGGCAATCTTCATTCAGAGCATGTCGGGTGGACTCAGCCTTGGTTCGGTGGCCGTCCCGTTCTTGGCGATTGCGACCGCCGCGATGCTGTTGGTTTCCTTGTCGTTCAGCGCGGCGTGCTTCCTGGCGACGATCGAGGAGACGGCCGACGGTCACGACGAAGTGCAGGACACGAACATGCCGCCGCTCGACCAATGGGTCTTTTCGTTCTTGAGCGTGCTCGGCATTTGGGCGATGTCCGGCGCGCTCGGCTATCCATTGATTGCCGTGCCCGTGCTGGTACCGATCGCGATTCCGATCTCGGTGATCGTGCTGTTTCCGATCCTTCTCCTGTCGGCCATGGAGTGCGATTCGTTTCTGTTGCCGTGGTCGCCCAGCGTTTGGCGGACGCTGGGGGAGTTTCCGGGAACGTGGTTGGCGTTTTACGTGATCTCGACGTTCTTGCTGGCTGCCTGGTTCGTCGCCACGGGGCTCTTTGCGCTTCTTGCGCCGATCCTGGTGATGATTCTCTCGGGCTGCGCGCTGGCGGCTGTCATACTGATCTACGCACGCCTGCTCGGCCGGTTGGCATGGCGGCTCACGCAGGAGGCGCGCGCAACGTCGCGCCGCCAGACTCCGGCGAGCGGCCACGAACGGCCCGTCGAGTCGCCGCCGCGCACGTTACCGGTGCAGCGCGGTTCGAAGAAGCGCAAGAAGGTCCGCCGGCTGAAGCTCAACTTGCCCGACGACTTGAGTCAGCCGCCACCCGACGATCAGGGCGAGTCGTCGTCTCGCCCGCGGCTCGATTTTCACAAGCGGCCGTGAGCCCTTGCACGGGCGGTCATGGCAGGATGGCGAACACGCGCGTCGGCCCGCCGCTGCCGGTCTCGATCTTCATGGGCGCGACGACGAGGTAGAACCCCTTCGGCGGCAGTTGGTTTAGCCGGGTCAGGTTTTCCAGGCCGTAGCGGCCGGCCTTGCCCAAGACATGGTGCACGACGAAGTCGCGCGACAGGCCGTAGTCGACGCTCAACGTGTCGAGCCCCACACCACGAATGTCGCGCTCGTCGATCAAGAACTGGACGGCCTCGGCCGAAAAACCAGGAAAGTGCAAGCGGCCTCGAACATCCTTGTTGACGTACCGCGCCGGCATGTCCCAGAAACGGCTCCAGCCGGTGTATGCCATGACGACGGCGCCGGACGGGATTTGGCCGTGCTCCCGCTCGAAGCGTTGCACGTCGGCCAGCTTGAGCCGGTAGTCCGGATCCATGGCCACGGCCGGCTCAATGTCGATGACCACGCCTGGGGCAAAGAGCTGCTGAGGCGGAATCCGGTCGACCGACGGCTGGCCGCGTTCGAAGTGGTTCGGCGCGTCGATGTGGGTGCCCAAGTGCTCAGGCGACGAGAACGCCTTAGACAGCACGCCGTCGGCCTCCAGCGTGGCGATCGTCTTCAACGTGAATGGCGTGTAGTCGTCGCCCGGCCAGTAGGCACTCTTGTCGTTGATGGGCCAGGTCAGGTCGATGATCTCTAGCTTTCCGGTGACCAGCTCGGCAAGGGTCATATCGGCTGCGTTCGGCGATCGGTCGTCGTCGGCCAAGGCAACGCGGTGCTGCGCGTCTGGTGGCCGCGAAGCTTGGGCGAGCACGGCGCGATAGGGCGCGATTGTCAGGCAGGCGGCCAAAACAAGGTCGGCGGTCAGGCAAGCCAGAAGCGGCGTTCGCATCGTCGGGCGCCTTTTTTTCGAGGATGGCTCGGGTTGGAAATGGGCAGCCACGCAAGTCTAGGTTTCGGCGCGCGGCGTGGTTTCGGTCGTGGCGCCTCTGCCGATTGGACCAGCTCGCGTCTGCCAGCGTCGTGCAAGCCTTGACGGGTGTCCGCGACTGTGGGCTATGGTATCACACAGGCAGGACGCTGCTCACGCTGGCGGCCCCCTCTGGCGGCGAACAAAGTGATCGTCTGACGCCTCAAATAGTTGACGAGCGGCCCGCGGATCGGCGATATTCGAGAGCATGCTGATTGCGCTTGGGCAACCGGCGGCTGGGCACCGCGTCGTTCTGGCGGAGTCGAGCGGCTTGCATTGAAGCGCCCGGCAGCCGTCGTTTCGGTGCGCCGGCGAACGCATTTCGGGTTCACGAGTTTTTCAGAAAGGAGACTTAGGTATCGACCGACATCAGAGGATCAACGAGCAGATCCGGATTTCACCCGTCCGTGTCATCTCCGCGGACGGCGAGTTGTTGGGCATTATGAACACTGACGAGGCCCTCACGCGTGCTCGCGAGGTCGATCAAGATCTCGTCGAGGTTGCACCCAACGAGCGACCGCCCGTCTGCCGCATCATGGACTATGGAAAGTTCAAGTACCAGCAGAAGAAGCGGCACGCCAAGGGACAGACCCATCAGAGCAAGATCAAAGAGATTCGCGTCCGTCCGAAGACGGGCGAGCACGACATCGCGTTCAAGGTGAACCGAGCCCGATCGTTCTTGCAACACAAGGACAAAGTCATCGTCTCGGTGATCTTTCGTGGCCGCGAACTGGCGCACCTGGAAGAGGGGCGCAAGGTGATCGACCACATCATCAACGACCTTGAAGACGTCGCGAAGGTGGAAACCGCTCCGTCGCAGCAGAACAAGCGGATCGTGTGTATTCTGGCGCCCCGTTGATGAGCGCGCCGATCGATTGCCGAGCTCGTTGCCCGCGGGGCGCCCCGATGCGGAGGATTTGCCCTGTGACGTGGCTGCGACCAATTTGCGTCGCCTCGTTGCTTGTGGCGCTGATTTGGCGCGCCGCGCCGCTTGTGGCCGGCGAAGCCAAGCCGCTGCGCATTGCCTGGGCTAACAACATGCTTTCGGTCCGCGCAGCGGACGGAGAGCCACCGATCCCCGGCGAGAAGCTGCTGATTAACTACCTGGAAGCCTATTGCCGCCCTGGATCGACCGATCGTGACTGGCGAAAGACGGTGATCGGTCACACCACGCGTCTGGTGTCGGCTGATCCAGACGGCCGCGCGCTACAGCTTGAGTGTCGTCTGAATGACGGCGTGGTCGTGCGGCACGCGATCACTGCTGGCATGGACGAAATCGACTTTCGGCTGACGGCCCACAATCCCACGCAGAGGGTTTCGCAAGCCCACTGGGCCCAGCCGTGCATTCGCGTGGACGGCTTCACCGGCAAGTCGCAAGACGACTACTTGCCGCTCTGCTTCATAGTGGTCGAGGGGCGCATTACCCGACTGCCCAGTCAGCCCTGGGCCACCCGGGCTCGCTACGTGCCGGGCCAGGTCTACTGCCCGGCCAACGTGAACCGCAATGACGTCAACCCTCGACCCTTGAGCTCGATCGTACCCAGCCATGGCCTGATTGGCTGTTTCTCGGCGGACGGTCGCTGGATCGTGGCCTCGGCATGGCAGCCGTATCAGGAGTTGTTTCAAGGCGTCATCACGTGTGTCCATTCCGACTTTCGGATCGGCGGCCTGGAGCCGGGCGAGACAAAGAAGATCCGCGGCAAAATCTACGTGGCGCGCGACGACGGCGATACGCTTTTGCGCCGCTATGAGCGCGACTTTGCCGAGCAGGTGACGTCACGCAAAAAGTGAGTCGACCCAGCGGACGGTTCCGGCGCGGCGCAAATGCAGCACGATGCGTGTCGAAGTCTCCGCGGTCACTGCGTTTCCCAGGCGTGCCCGTTGTACGCCGCGATCCGCGGTCGGCTCTCGGCGTAGCTATCCACTTCGTCACCCCATGCGGTCCAGCCATCGACCCGCTTGCGGGCGAACAGTTCCAAGTACGGTCCGGGGCTGCACGCTTCGATCAGTTCGTACAGTTGCTCCGGCTTGCGCGAGTGTTCCTGCTTGCGGGTGGAGAACAAATTCACTTGCGAGCGCCCGGGTGCCAAGGTGCGCATCCGGCCGCGCACACCGAACAACACTAGCTCGGTGACATTGCGAAAGTAGAACCCGACGCCGCGCCCGTCCGGCCCGCCGTCTTTGCGGACCTTGTACCAGACAAGGTTCGTCTTGTACGTGAATCCCCACGCCCGCAGGACTTCCAAGCCCTGTTCCAAAAGCGCGTTCGGGCACCAAAGGTAACAGTGGGCTGCATCGGCCGCATGCGCGACGACTGGCAGCGCGCAAATCTCCGCGCATGTCATCGTGCGGTAGCGACGCAGCCGCTTGTGCTCGGGCGCCATCTTGCCCGTTCGGTTCGTAAATCGCCACGGCGGATCGGCTAGGATGGTCGCGAATTTTCCTGCGAGATTCGGTAGTTCCATCGATAATCCCCGTGGTCCGGCCTGGGTTTTAAGGCACGGCGGAAGGTGAAGCCCCGTCGCGACAGTCAAGATTTGGCGCCGGGAAACGAATGCATGGTGACCGCGGTACGATACCGTAGCGCGTTGAGTCAACTTAGGGTAACAGGTGTCGCCTGACAATACGGTCCGTTGTCGGCCTATAATCGCGGCATCCGGCGCGCGGCTTCGCTGCGCCCGCCCGGCATCGCACCGCCCTGCCCGTCCAACCTCCATCATGTTTTCCACCGGGAGTATCTGATGATGTTTGCCACGCCCCACGTTGGCCGCTCTGCTGGTCGCGTCCGGTCCGCCCGATTCGTTGCACGCATCGCGATCGTGCTGGTCGCGCTGCTGGCCGTTTGTCCGACCAATCTCATTTCGGCCGGCGAGTTGTCGGCCGAACAGCGAGAGACAATCGACGCGGCCGTCGAGCAGCTGATGCAAGAAAAGAAAGTACCGGGGCTGTCGCTCGCGGTAGCAGTCGACGGCGAGCTGGCCTACGAGCGCGGCTACGGGCTGACCGACGTCGAAAACAACGTCGCGGCGACACCCCAATCGGTCTATCGTCTCGCGTCGATTTCCAAGATGCTCACCGGTACCGCCGCGATGCAATTGGTCGAACAGGGCAAGCTCGACCTGGATGCGCCAATCCAGAAATACGTGCCCACGTTTCCCGAGAAGCGCGGCACGATCACGGCCGAACTGTTGCTCAAACACCAGAGTGGCATCCGGCACTACAAAGGCGACGAGGTGCGCAGCGCCGTCTTCTATAACCGGGTCGGCGACGCACTGGCAATCTTCCAGGACGATCCTCTCATGTTCGAGCCGGGCGACAGGTTCTTGTACACGACCTACGGATTCAATCTGCTGGGCACGGCCATCGAAGGGGCGTCGGGCGAGAGTTACGTCGACTACGTGACCGAGCACGTGTTCAAGCCGGCCGGCATCACCACCATCCAGCCCGACAATCCGTACAAGATCATTCCAAACCGTGCAGCCGGTTATCGCATGCACGGCTTCGGAGCGAGCGCGACGTTGCGCAATGACGATCGGGTCGATGTGACCAACAAGATTCCGGGCGGGGGCTGGTGCGGCACATCCGGCGATCTGGTTCGATTTGCGATTGCGATTTGCGACGGCAAGTTGCTGCGGCCGGCCACGCTCGAAGAAGTCTGGACCCCACAGAAAACTGCCGACGGAAGGCAGACCACTTCGGGCCTGGGCTGTTTCGTGCTTGACCGCGACGGACAGCGGCGAATTTATCATTCCGGCGGCCAGCCCAAAGTGTCGACCTTTCTGGTCTTCGCGCCCGAGGAAAAGGCGGCCGTGGCCCTGATGTGCAACTTGCGCCGCGCCGGTCTCTCCGATCTGGCCAATCAGCTACTCGACGAGCTGGCACCGCCCGACTCGGAGGCGGATTAGCCGGCGACCGACGGTTGCCTGGGTGCGAGGAGCCGGAGATGGGCGGATGCGTCGGCCGGACAGGGCGAAACACCCCTTCCGCCAGCCAAATGGGGCCCTATAATGGCGGATTCAGACAATCGGCGGTCTCCTGCTAGGGACCCGCACCAACGAACCATCGGCAACCAGCCATGCCAAAACAAAAAACGCACAAGGGCACCAAGAAGCGATTCCGCGTGACCGCCAAGGGCAAGGTCAAGCATCGCCAATCCGGCACCAGTCATTTGGCTGCCCGCATGACCCACAAACGCAAGCGCCAACTGCGCGGCACCACGGTGTTGTCCGAGGAGTTTGCGGCCAAGCTGAAGGACGCTCTGGCAGGGAATAGCTACTAGCAGTGCGAGACGCCAACGGCGGTTAAACGTGACCGTGATGTTTGCCACGGCCGCGTCGAAGCCGGTCAAGAGTTTGGCGGAATTGACACGCATGCGGGCGGTACAACGCTCGTCCTAAACACGGGACGGGGGCCTGGACGTGCGACAGATAGAAGGCGAGCAAGTGCGATGAGGACCACGAAAGGCGCCGCGCGCAATAAAGCCAAGCGCCGGCTATTCAAGAAGGTCAAAGGCTATCGGGGCGGGCGCCGCAACATGCTGCGGACCGCCAAGGAATCCGTGGTTCGTGCCGGTGCCTTTGCGTTTCGCGATCGCCGCGCGCGAAAGCGCGAGTTCCGCAAGTTGTGGATCATCCGGATTAACGCCGCGGTGCGCGAGCGAGGCTTGCGATACAGCGAATTCATCCACGGGCTGCAAAAGGCCAAGCTGGAACTCGACCGTAAGTCGCTTTCGGAAATGGCGATTCACGACCCGGCCGGCTTCGACGCCGTGGTCGCCCGCGTCAAGGAAGCTCTGGCGGCATAAAGCCTGTACAGGATCGTGTTGGTTTCGCCGGCGTGCGTCCGCAGTCTCGCGGCGAACGATTCAGCGATCCGCCGTGTCTTTGCCGACTACCGCCGGTTCCCGACCCACGCTGGCGAACCACTCCACACGTGCGACGGCGCCAACGATGGCACTAGACGACTATCTGACGGAACTTGATCGTCTGTCGGCGGCGGCGGCCGAAGCGTTTGCCGCGGCCGAAGACGTCGATGCGCTCGAAGCGGCTCGGATCGAGTACCTAGGTGCCAAGAGCGGCCAACTCAAGTCGGTGCAGAAGCAACTTGGCTCGGTCGATCGGGCCGACAAGCCGGCCGCTGGCAAACGGTTCAACGAAACGAAGACCGGCATCGAAACCGCCTTCGCCGAGGCACAGGCGCGCGTCTCGGCCGGCGCGAGCCGAAAAACCGCCCGCGCGCCGTTCGATTTCACGCTGCCCGGCAAGCGTCCGCGCTTGGGTCACTTGCACCCGCTGACCCAAACGATCGAAGAGTTGAAAGAGATCATGGGCCGGCTCGGGTTCACGGTGGCGACCGGCCCGGAGATCGAGGACGAGTGGCACAACTTCGAGGCGCTGAACATTCCCGCGTCGCACCCGGCACGCGACCCGCTGGAAAACTTCTACCTATCGACGGCGGGCGCCGCGACCGGCGCGCCGCTGTTGTTGCGCAGCCAGACGAGCACCGTGCAGATTCGCGTGATGGAGGCGACGAAGCCGCCAGTGCGCGTGATTTCACTGGGCCGCGTGTATCGGCCCGATACGGCCGACGCCACGCACTATCCGATGTTCCACCAGATCGAGGGTCTGCTGGTTGACCGGCACGTCACGATGGCGGACCTGAAGAGCGTGCTGCGATTGTTCGCATCCAGTTTCCTGGGCCAGGACGTACACATTCGATTTCGCCCGTCGTTCTTTCCGTTTACCGAGCCCAGCGTCGAGGTCGACATGAGTTGGCACGACACAAAGCAGGGCGACGCCATTCGATGGATCGAGATGGGCGGCGCCGGCATGGTCGATCCCCATGTGCTCGAAGCGGTTGGCTACGACCCGGAGGAGTTCACGGGCTTCGCGTTTGGGATCGGCGTAGAGCGGATCTGCGCGCGACGTCACGGCGTGCGCGACATTCGCGACTTTTATCGCAACGACGTTCGGTTCTTGCACCAGTTTTGAGACGCCGCACCCCAGCGGCCTGGTTTTCACGAGTTATCAAGTCGTAACAGCATCGGCGATCCATGATCGTTTCCTGGGATTGGTTGCAGCAGTATGTCGCGTTGGACATGACGCCCGACGAGTTGGCCGAGCGCGTCATGATGGCCGGCTTGAACCATGAGGAAACGCGCGCCGTCGGCGACGACCTGGCGATCGAGCTGGAAGTGACCAGCAATCGGCCGGATTGCTTGGGTCATTTGGGAGTGGCCCGCGAGATTTCGGTCCTGTGGGACGTTTCGCTGCGCGTTCCGGCGGCAGCGCCGAAGGAGTCGAAAGTCGCCGTCGAAGATTTGGCGACGATCCGCGTGGATAACCCACGCGAGTGCCCGCGCTACACGGCCCGCGTGATTCGCAACGTGCGCATCGGATCGAGCCCGGCGTGGCTGGTCCGCAGGTTGGCGACGATCGGCGTGGCTTCGATCAACAACGTGGTCGACGTGACGAACTATGTGATGCTCGAGTGCGGCCAGCCGCTCCATGCGTTCGACCTGGCTCACCTGGCGGATCGGCAGATCGTCGTTCGACAGGCGACCAAGGGCGAGGAGTTTCTGGCGATCAATCACAAGAGCTACACGCTCGACCCGACGGTGTGCGTGATTGCCGATGCGCGGCGAGCGGTGGGCTTGGGCGGTGTGATGGGCGGAGCCGATACCGAGGTTTCGGAAGGGACGACCGAACTATTGATCGAAAGCGCCGCGTTCGACCCGATGTCGATTCGCAACACGGCCCGCGCCCTGAACCTGCACAGCGATTCGTCGTATCGCTTCGAGCGTGCGCTCGATCCGCAGGGGGTCGATTGGGCCAGCCGTCGCTGCTGTGAACTGATTTTGGAGTTGGCCGGCGGCGAACTGGCAGCCGGCGTGCTCGACACGGGCGAGCTGCCCGACACACGCCAGCCGATCACGCTTCGCTTCAAGCAACTTAAGCGCGTGCTAGGAATCGACGTGCCTCCGGATACGGCGCGGCAAATCCTTGTGGCGCTGGGCAACGAGCCGCTGCGCGATAGCGGCAGCGACGCGATCGAAGTGCTGCCGCCCACCTGGCGGAGCGACCTCGCGCGCGAAATCGATCTGGTTGAGGAAGTCGCCCGAATTCACGGATACGACAAGATTCCAGAGGACGTGGGCGTGCCGATGGTCGAATCCCATCGCACCGAAGCGGATCGCGTGCTGGCGAAAGTACGCAGCGTGCTCACGGCCGCCGGGTTCGACGAAGCGATGACCGCCAGCGCGGTCGAACAACCTTGGTCGGCCGCGTTCAGCCCGTGGACCGACGCCGAGCCACTCCAGTCGAACATTCCCGTTTTGCGGCGCGCCGACCAACTGCGGCGCAGTCTGGTTCCTAGCCTGCTTGGTTCGCGCCAAATCAACGAAGCGGTTTCGAACCCGACGATCGAGCTGTTTGAGATCGCGCACGTCTATCTTCCGCGGATCGGTGAGTTGCCCTGCGAGGAATTGATGATCGCGCTGGCCAGTGGCGGCGACTACTTCGCCATGAAAGGCGTCATCGAGGGCCTATTAGCCGCGCTCGATCCGGGCACGACGCTCGAAGCACGGCCGACGGGGCAAGCACTGCTCGACGCCGACCGTGCGTCGGAACTGTGGATCCGCGGGTCCGACGGGAAGGATGAATTGTTGGGCTACTTGGGCGAGGTCGGCGGCAAGGGGCTCGAGCAGTTTGATCTGCGCTCGCCGGCGACCGTCGCGGAGATTCGATTCGGGGCGCTGGCCGGCATCGCCGTGATGATTCCGCAATGTGGCGAGATCCCGTCGCATCCGGCCGTGGCCCGAGATCTAAACCTGGTCGTCGATGAGGCGGTCCGTTGGGCCGACGTCGAGCGGACCGTGCGGGAAGCGGCCGGCCCTGAGGCGGAGTCGATCGAGTTTCAGGACGTCTATCGCGACCAGAAACGACTCGGCGCCGGCAAGAAGAGCCTCTTGTTCACGCTGACGCTGCGTCGAGCCGATCGCACGCTGACCGGCGAGGAAGCCGACCAGGTCCGCGACCGAGTCGTGGAAGCGTGTGCCAAATCCCATCGGGCGCAACTGCGAGCGTAGCGCGGCAGCGCGGCACGGTACGTCAGGGTGTTGACGGCACTGCTTGCCTGGAGGCGCGACGATTAGTGGCCCAGCGCGAGCCGCTTGACCCGTTCCAAAAAGTTCGGCGCCATTGTGCCTTCGGAAGACATTGCAGCACCGATCGAATCAATCCGGCCGATCGCGTCGGCCGCGTGTGCCAGGCGCAACTGGTCGAACGTCGCGCGCTCGATCATCTGAAAACCGAGCTGTTGGGCCAGCCGCGTCAGCGACATGCCAGAGCCGTCCATGTCGACTCTGCGTGCCGTGCTGCTTTCGCCGCGTTGAGTCCGTTCGCGCTGCGCGTCACGCACCTGCCACAACGCGCGCAGATCGTCTAGATCGAGTTCGTAGGTGTCGTTGCCGACCAGAATGACTTCGGCGTCGGCTTCGTCGAGGCCGGTCTGCACGGCTTCGGACAGCCCGAGTCGTACCGGGTGACGAACTACGCGAATCTGTGGAAAGCGTGCGGCAAGTTCCAGTGCCACGTCCGCCGTGTCGTCGGTCGAGCCGTCGTCGACGATGATCAGCTCGAAGCGCTCGGCCCAAACCGGCAGTGCATCCAGGATCTCGTTGATGCCTCTCGCCAGGCGTTGTTGAGCATTGTAGACAGGCAGTAGGACGGATAGCGGAGTGTTCAAGCGCGCTCCTTCCACAATCAGAACTTTCGGAACGATGGACGGGAGGCTGCGCTGCCAGGCAACTACACCTCGGGACGACACCCTTTGATCGGACGTTGGCGTGGAGCGGCTCTAGCGGGTAACTCGAAGTGCAGCTTGTGCTTACTTTGCCGGACGCACTTTGCAAATAACACGTTCGATCGGCGTAGCCCGTCCGGGCACGTCGAATTCGGCCACGCGGATTATGCTGGGTGGCACGCCGCGACGGGTATCGGCCGCCGATCGGACCATCGTGCTCTACGAACCGGGAAGATCGATAGCGACTTCGTAATCGCGCCCTTCCCAACGATCCTCGTCGGTCCACAAGAACGTAAACCGAATTGGCGTTCTCTGACCACGGACGACCGGAAGGTCCACATAATGGATTCCCAGGCGGGTGTCGGCCGCGCGGTCGTCTCGCTTCTGTTGCCACTCGGTGTTCGTCCAGTGCAGCACAAACGGCGCTGGGGCCTGCACGCGGAGCGTCATTCCGTGCTTGATCGAACGAACGTGGCGATTCGGCTTCCAAATCTCCAGATCGCGGCGTCCTTTGCCCGACTGATAGCGCTGCGCCACCGACGGGAAATAGTCGAATACCCGGCCATCGGCCGCCGAGCGTACCAGGCAGATGTACTCGGCGTGGGCCCAGGCCAGCGGCATGGCGGCGCCCGTCGGGCCGCCGCGTCGAAGCCGGGCCTTGGGCAGATCATCGGCGTCCCAGACCTGTTCGGGCAGCAGGCCACCGGGAGCAAACCCTTCGAGGGCCCGTAGATACGGGGCCGGATCCCGACCAGCCGCCAGTTCGTAGTGGCCGCGCTCGCCGGTCAACAGCGGCCAGGCCCGCCCGCGTCCCCAGCCGTCGTACGGCCCGCCGTCGTCGCGTTGGCCATAGCCGTCGTGGTTGTAGCGCCGCCAACAAGGACCGGATGGAGTTTCTACGCGCAGGACGCGATCGACCACTTGCAGCGAATCTTCAATCAAGGGGTCGACCGGTTTGCGGATGCCGTAGCGAACCAATTCCAAGAACCCCGCGTCGACGATGTCTCGAGCCGGAAAAATCGACGGGTCGCCGGGCGCCCGGTTCTTGAGCTGCAACAGCGCTCGATCCGGATCTTCCATCGGTTCGGGGTTATCGACATTGACCGGGAGAATGCGGATGAAGTGGCGCGAGATTCCCGGCACGAGCGTGCTTTGGTGGGTGACGGTCCACGTCTCGAGACGGCTCTCCAGATAGTCCGCGAAGTCGTGCAGGAACTGCGCCGTGTCGGCCTTGTCGCGCTGGTGGGCCATCTCGGCAGCGCAGTGCAAAGCCGCGATGGCGGCCGCCAACGTCGAGGGACTATAGCCGCTATTCTCTTCCCATCGCTCTTGCGCGGTCGCCGGACCATGCCGCAACAAGAACGACGCGGCACTTTCCACCATCGGATACGGATCGAAGTCGGCCAGCGCGCCGGCGCGCTGCAGTCGCCACGCCAGCAGAATGGCAAAGGCCACCTGATCCAACTGCACGCCATTCCAGTAGGGTTGTCCGTCGATCCAAAAATTCTGATGGAATCCGCCGTGAACCGCCTGCGTGCAGGCCAGGTAGATCAGCGCCCGGTACGGCGTCTCCGTGTTGCCCGACGCCAAGAGCGCGGTGGCCGTGTGGACCATGTCGCGCGGCCAGACCAGGTGGTATCCGCCCAGGTCGTCGTCGCCCTTGGATTGGCCCCAGGGGATGCTGAGCGAGGCGATGGTGGCGCCGGAAAAGATCTTGTCTTCATGCGCCAACAACAGGCTGTGACTCTTTCGCCAAAGTCGCCCGCCGTCGCCGGTAACCTTGTCGTAATTGTTCAGGTGGGCCGCGACGCGCTGCCATTCTTCGACGTAGCGAGCCCGGTGCTGCTCGAACGACACGCCCAGCGATTGGACCAGCGCGGTTTGGGCACTGTGCGCACTGGTACCAAAGGCCACGGCAAGCGTAAAGGTGCGCGACGTGGCCAGATCGATCTCGGCAGTCAGGGCCACGTTGCCGTTTTCCGCCCGATCGAACTGCCAATCCATCTCGAGGTTGTCGTGCAGATCGGTCCAGCCGTCGCTCGTTCCGACATAGCCACACGAGCGACGCAGCAGCGGAACCGACGCGCCCAGCGCCAGCCAAGTGCCCCCTTTGCACGCCATCAAGACGTTCGTCCCGGCGACTTCGGCCAGATAGGCGGTGTTGCCGGCTCCGCCCACTTCCAAGTGCGGGGCCAACAGCGCGAACAACCGCAACTGGGAAAGCAGCGGCTCTTCGGCTTCGACCGTGGTATGGACCAACAGGCATGGGTGATGCGGATCGGTGATGACCTCTTTCACCAGCCGGTACGGCGGCCGGTTGCAAGTGTTTGTCTGGCGAAAGCCCAGCGCGTGCTCGGATAGCTGCTCGACGGTACTGTCGAGGTGGCGTCGCTCATCGTGGAAGAACGACTTGCCGTCGGTGATCAAGAACTGCAAGTCGCGGATCTGCGGCCGGTCGATCGTCGGGTAATACACTTCCGTGATCAGGCCCGAGGCCAGCGTGAACCAGATTCGGCTCGACGTGGAATACGCCGTGCCGACCGCGTCTTTGTCGCCGCGCGTCCAGCGGGCGTCGATGCCGGGCGCGCCAAAGGCGAGTTTGGGCTGCGATGAAGCCATGGTGTTGGGTTGTTGGTTGTCGTCAAACTGGCCAGTTCCGGCGAGCGTTCCCAATATCGCACAAGTCGGCACGTCCGCGCGGCGAAATCAGACCGCGAGCGTTTGGGACCGGCGCGCGATGGCGATGCGGACCCCACCTCCTACGCGAGAACGTGCCGCGCGAGGCCCATCACGGCGGATCGCCACAATCGAAACATACGGCACGAATCGACTCGCCGCGGGTCGAATTGACGGTTGCCGGATTGCTTTCGGGCAGTCTGGCGGAGCGATTTTTTCGCTTGCGCCGGGCGTGACGGGTGCGCTTCGCGGCGTATATTTAGACTAGCGCCCCCAGCTCCCTCTGACTCAGCACCGTGCCAGGATCATGTCCGACCATCATCCGTCGCTTGCCGCCGGCATTCAGTTTCACCAGTCCGGCCAATTGGATCAGGCCGAACAGATCTACCGGCAGGTTGCTGCCAACGATCCAAGCAATGCCGACGCGCACAGCCTGTTGGGTGCGGTCTGCATCAATCAAAACCGCCTCGACGAGGCCGCCAAACATCTCAACGACGCGCTGCGCATTGAACCCGATCACCAGGCAGCCCACGACAACTTGGGCGTGTTGCTCGGCCGGCAGGGTCGCTTCGAAGAGGCGGTCGCCAGTTTCGAGCGATCGCTGGCCATCCATCCAGATCAACCGGCCACGTTGCAGAACCTGGCCGAAGCCCAATCGCGATGCGGACGCACCGAACAGGCAATCGCCACATTTCGGCGCGTCGTGACGCTGGCACCCAATTCGGTCCGTGCGCACATGGAACTGGCCCAGGCGCTTGTGGCAAAACAAAACGTGGCAGAAGCCGTGGCCCACTGGCAGCAGGTCGCAAGACTGACGCCCGGCGACGCTCGGGTCCATTTCGAGTTGGCCGCAGCATTGGCTCGCGTCGGTCGAATGCGCGAAGCCAAGCAGGAGTATTGCCGTGCTCTGGAATTGAAACCCGACTCGGCGGAAACGTGCGTCAATCTGGGCGGTGTCTGCATCAAGCTCAACGAGCTGGATGAAGCGGTCGAGTACTTTCAGCGGGCGATCGGACTCCGCCCCAACTTCGCCGAAGCGCATCTGAACCTGGGTTGTGCGTTGACGCGACAGCACAAGACCTCGGAGTCGATCGAGGCGCTGCAAACCGCGATTCGATTGAATCCCGAGCTTTCCGAAGCGCACAACAATCTGGGAATTGCCCTGGCGGCCGATGCGCGCTACGCCGAGGCGGTCGGAAGCTACGAACAGGCGATCGTCCGCCGTCCGGACAATGTCGACGCGATCTACAACCTGGGCATTGCGCATTTGAAACAGGGGATGGTCGCCTCGGCGCTCGATCACTTCGAGCAGGCGCTCGAACTGCGGCCTGACTACGCCGAAGCTCACCACAACCGATCGGCGGCGCTGCTGCTCAGCGAGAACTTCGACGAAGGGCTTGCCGAGTACGAATGGCGTTTTCGCTCGCGCGACTACGGCCCGTTCAAAATGCGCTGGCCGGCATGGGACGGCGGCGACCTGACCGATCGAACCATCGTGCTGATTGCCGAACAGGGATTGGGCGATTCGATTCAGTTCATTCGCTATGCGTCGCTGGTCAAAGATCGGGGCGCCCGCGTGGTGGTCGAGTGTCCCGGGTTGTTGCACGCGCTGCTGGCACGCACGCCTGGCGTCGATCAATGGATCACGCCGGAGACGCCGCCTCCGGAGGCCGATTGCTGCGTTCCGCTGTTGAGTTTGCCCCATCGCTTAGAAACCCGGTTCGAGACGATCCCGGCCGAGGTGCCTTACGTGTTTGCCGATCCGGATTTGATCGACACGTGGCAATCGCGGCTGGCCGAACACGCCGGGCTGCGGATCGGCATCGCCTGGCAGGGCAATCCCCGATGCCCGGAAGACCGGTTTCGTTCCATTCCGCTCAGCGCGTTCGAGCCGCTGGCCAAGTTGCCGGACGTTTGTCTGGTCAGCCTGCAGAAGGGGCACGGCGCCGAGCAATTGGACGATGTGCGCGGATCGTGGCCGCTGGTCGACTTTGGCGACGAGTTGGACGCCACCGGCGGAGCGTTTATGGACACCGCCGCGATCATGAAAAACCTCGACCTGGTCGTGACGTCCGATACGGCAGCCGCGCATCTGGCCGGTGCGCTGGGCGTTCCGGTTTGGGTCGCGCTGCCGTACGTACCAGACTGGCGGTGGCTGCTGGAGTGTGACGACAGCCCTTGGTATCCGACGATGCGGCTGTTTCGCCAAACCAAGTGGGGCCGCTGGGACGATGTCTTCAGGGGCATCGCGGCCGAAGTCAAGACGCCGGCAGCCCGCGGCGGCCAGGCGGCCCGCTGAACGCAAAGCCAGCCCATCGCGGTGCACCGAGCAAGCACGCCACGCGGGGGCGATGAGCCGCCTGCTATCTGGCCAGGTAGAACAGTGCCAATCGATCGCCCACGGCGCCGCCAGGATGTGCCCGCAGTCGCAGCGACGTCTCGAAGTCGACCGGCGCAAGCAGCATGTATCGCCAGGCGAGGTTTCCCTGCCGGCCGGCAAGCGCCGTGAAGAAGTTAGGCGATTCGCCCGGCCGCCCGAGGAACGGATCGAGGTACTCCATCGACCATCCGTCGCGCGACTGGCCATCGACTTCGATGCCCGTCAGGCCGGTATTTGCGCCGTCGGGCTGTTCGTAGACAAAGCCCACCCAGCGACCCGCGCCAAGTTGCTCGATGAGTCGCTCATCGTCAGCAGCGGCGGGTTGAAAGATACCGCGCAGCCGCATCCGGCCTGCGTACTCGTCGCGGGTCTGGTCCGTCGCCCGATCGACCGACATCGATAGGGCGAGGTTTTCGATGGGCTCCGTGCCCCGGTTTCGCGCCGCCACGATCAACCCGTTGCCGTATGGCATCGCCAACAGATTGGCAAAGCCGCCTTGTTGCGTCAGCACCATGCTGCTGAATCCGCGCGATGGTGCGCCGGCAAAGCCCGGAAAGTAGTACCGGGCCGGCGCGGCGATCGCGGGAATGGACTCGCCGTCGATCGTCACCTCAATCCACAGGTCGTTGTTGGCCAGCACCGAACGAGATGCGGTCAGACGCAACCAGTTCACCAGGCCCGCCCCGTCCAGCTTGAGCATGTCGACGCTGGTGCCAGGCTCGATCGTACGCGGCTCGGACACGATGCGGTCGTAGATTTCCGCCTCGCGCAGCTTACCGCCGCTCATTCCCTTGTGCCGATATTCGATGGCCGGCAACATGCCGCGTGGCACGCCCGGTCGGCGAACCGTAAACGTCTCGCACGGCACGTCCGATGGAAAACGAACGTACTCGAGACGATAGTTCGTTTCCAACGCATCAGTCACGACGATCTTCAGACTTTTGGCAAACGGCAGGCACATCAGCGTTGGGTGTGTCTCGTGCGAGACGCCCGGCACGTGATCGAACAGGTGTTCCGTTGGGCATTGGATCCGCGGCGACTCATCGTCGTCGAAGTAGAGCGCGACGTGCCCCGACGGAAAATCGCTCCAGCAGCGCACCAGCGCCCCGGGTCCGTCGAGCTCGGCCAAAACGTGCTCGCCTCCTTCGGGCACACTGGCGACCATCACGCCGGATCGGAGCCCGTCGTCGCGCGAGAGCCGCTCGCTATTCATCAACCGGTCCAGCACGATCCCGGATCCCAATTCGGGCCGCGGCGCATACCACGCATCGAGCCCCAGTCCGTCGGGTGCCTCGTGGATGTAGACGTTGCGAAAGCGCACGTTTCCGCCGTGGTCTTGCACGCCGACCCAACCCTTAAGATGACGATGTTTGATTTCTGGCAGGTGGGCCGTGTTGATGTGTTGGACCAACTCGCCGTTGATCCAGGCGGTCACCATCCGCCCGTCCGCCTTGATGGCGACGTTGTTCCATTGTTCGGATCGATCCGCGCGACCCAGTGGCGGCAAGTTGCCATAGATCGCCATGGTCGAGTCCTTGACCAGGCCCGGGCGATCGAGCAATTGCAGTTCCATTCCATCGCCTGACGGCCAGCCATCTTTGTGCGTTCGGATCGCGACTCCGGAATTTCCACCGCGATCCATCGTGTATTCGAGGTACAGCGTGAAGTTGGCATATTCTTTCTCCGGCCGCAAATAGTGCAGACCACGATGCGAGTTGGCCACGAACGCGCCCTCGTCGTCGACGATCCACGTGCCGCGATCATTGTTGACGAACCAACCAGACTGGTCCTTGCCGTTCGAAAGCGGATTGCCGTGCGGTTCGCGCAGCCTCAGTCCGCGCAAGCTGGCTTTGCCCCGCGGAATGGAAAGTGCCAGGCCGAATCGCCGACTGGCGTCGATTTGCGCTTCGGCAGCCAGTCGATCATCGACCATCACCGTCAACGTGCTGCCAAATCGGCGGATCTGCGCCGTGTGCGTTTCTGGCGGTGAGCGCGTTTCGACGACGATCCCTTCGGCCAGTGTTGTCGATTCGTCACGGATCGCGCCACAATCGGCCCCTTCGCCCAAGGCAATGTGAAGACCCGGTCCGGAAGGCACGTCGGGCAACTCGACGATCCACGCGCCACCCGACTCGACCGACCACTCGAGCCGCAGTTCGAAATCGTCGAACGTCCATCCGGACAGAAGCCGTGAAGATTGTTCGCTGCCGCTGAGTTGACCCTGACTGATGATCCAGTGCGAGGGCGGCTCGGCCGCGTGCTCCCAACCGGCCAGCGAATCGGGCCGCAGCAGGTTCAAGCCGACCGGCTCGTCGCCCACGGCCACCACTGCGGTGCCAGCAATCGCGACAACCAACATCGAAACTCGCGTGAGTAGTCCTGTCATCTGGATTACCTTGGTTAATTCTCCACGGAGTCGTGTTTCGGCGATCGGTAGTTCGTTGCAAGTCGCCTCGCTGTGCGAAAGGGCTCGGTCGACCGGGCGCTCAGATCCCCAGAAACTCCTCCAACGCGTCGCGCATTACTTCGGCGTTGGCATCCTGGCCGGTCCAAATCCGAAAGCCGATCACGGCCTGATTCACAAGCATGCCCAAACCGTCAAGCGTCGGACAACCGCGCTGCTGCGCGTCGCGCAACAGCCGCGTGGCGGGTGGATTGAAGACCACATCGGCCACGACCATGTCGGATTCGAGCGTCTCCACGGCTAGCGGCACGCGGGCTTCCGCGTCGCCCAAGCCGATCGACGTGGCGTTGATAAGCACTTCGGTCTCCGGGGGCACTTCGTAGTCGCCTTCCCAGGCGACGTACTTCGACGGCACGGAGACCTTGTCGTTGATCAGCGAAGCGAGTTCTTCGCCCCGTTGCTGGGTGCGATTGACGATGGCGATGTTCGCCGCACCGGCCAGACCCACTTCGACGGCGATGGCCCGCGCCGCTCCGCCGGCGCCCAGGATCACGACATTCTTGTCGGCCGGATCGGTCAGTTCGCGGAGCGATTGCACGAAACCCTTGCCGTCGGTGTTATCACCGACCAACTCGTCGCCGATGCGATTCACGCAGTTGACCGCGCCCATCAGCGTGGCCGCTTCGCTGGTGCGATCCAAATGCTGAATCACTTCCACCTTGTGCGGGATTGTCAAATTGCAACCGCGAAACCCCATCGCCCGCATGCCCAGGACCGCGTCGCCCAAATGTTCGGGCGCGACCTCCAGCGTCAGATATCGCCAATCAAGCCCGACGTCGGCAAACGCCTTCTCCATCATGTATTGGGTCGGGTTTCCGGCCACCGGTTGGCCGAACACCGCCACGATTTCCTGAATGGGTCGATCGGTCACGGGCGAGACACTCTGAAGGCAGCTAGAAGGGGAAACGCAGGCAGATTTCGCGCCGTCTATCTTGATCGACGGACCACCCGAATGCAACGGTCGGGCATCGTTCGCCTTTCGAGCCGCACACACGCCGCGCGACACTCCGCAAACGTGCGACGATTCGTCGCGCTAGCACCCTGTCGGCGGGCCCATGCCGACCGTTTGGCGCTGCCGCAGTGGTCCAAATGTCATCACAATGGCCAGCCTCACTCCCAACGGCACAAAGACGGCGAACACCGGGTCCGCTTGGTTGCCAACACCCGTCCATCATCAACGTCGCTCAAGGAGTCCAAACTTTCGCGCGCGATCCGTCCGCGCCCGGAGTACCGACACGGCGGGCCTTCACACGCACGTACGGCGGCACGAAGCGGCTGCGATGGGCGAAGCTGCCAATCGGCGCCGTCTGGTCGGCATGATTCGGCTCCAGTAGATCCTCGATCACGAAGCCGGCGCGACACATCCCGCCCAACAGTTCTTCCCAGCGATGCAGAAACTCGAGCGTGCCTGCCTCACGATGCGGGCTGCCTTCGACCGGCGGAAGCGGTCCGCGACGATCATGCGGTTCGACGAGCTCATAGCCGTGGGCCGACGGCGCGACCGACGCTTGCAGGCTGGCCGGCTGCTTGTGTTGGCTGACGTACAACCCGGCGGCAACCGTCACACGGGCCACTTCGCGGTAAACGGCCACCACGTCGGGCACGTAGCACGTGCTGACCGGCTGGATCACGATGTCGAAGCTTGCCGAGGGCAGAGCCGCCAGATCGTCCATCGATGCTTCGACGGTGCGAATTTCGAGTCCCCGTTCGGCCGCCACCTGGCGATCCAGCGCAAGCATCTCGGGGCTGATGTCGACCACCGTGACACGCGCGCCGGCGGCCGCATAGAGCGCACCCTGCCGTCCTCCGCCACTGGCCAGGCACAGCAGTCGCGCGCCGACAATACTCGGCCCCAGCCAGCCGGCTCCGTCGACCGTCGCCAGCGGGTTGGCGAATTCTTCGTCCGCAGCGGGCCGGGTGAACCGGGCCGTCGCGCGCACCCGCCGGTCCCAGGCAGTTCGGTTGTGTTCATGGGGCGACGTCATGGCCTTAATTGGACGCCGCCGCGGCCGGCACTGTCAACGCGCGCGGCGCCGGATTGCGCACCAGACCGGCAACAGGCCCAGCGACAGCAGAACAGCGCCGGTGGGTTCTGGGACGACGTGCATCGCCGCGACGCCGTCGAGATCGAACCCGCCCGAGGAAAACGCGGTCGGGTACGGATCGTTGACGGGATTACCGAGCGCGTCGGTGGTTCGGATCAGGGGGTCGAGCGCGCCGACGACGTCGACAATCCGCACGTAGCCGATCTGGTTGATGTCAACATTCGGCACGACGCCGTCCAACTCGGCAAGGTCGAACGGCGTGCCGAATCCACCCCGATACTTTCCGGCCAGGTTGTTCAGGTTCGTGGGGTCGAGCGCGCCGAAACTGGCTACCTGTGTTGTAGTCTGCGTGAGCGACGTGGCGTCGAAACGGGCAAAGTCAGTGCCGTTGGAACTGACTTCGACGAATGCCAACTCGAGAAACGCGTCGGCGAAGCCATTCTCGAACACCGCCAGATCGAATCCTGGACCATTCGTAATTGGCTGTGAGAACGTAAGCGTGATGTGGCCGCCGTCGCCCAGACTGACGACGTTGGTCGCCACGCCGTTAGCTGGGCCGAGCGCTTCGGCACCTGTGCCGAACGACGCGGCGGGGCCGGCCGGATTTGCCGCGTCGATCGGTCCGCGTACCAGTTCAGCAACTCCATCGGCCCAGGCGACAATGTCGGGACTTGTCGTGGCGATCGCGGTCGAGCCGGGTTGGCCGGCTGCCGGAGCAAATGGTCCGGCTTGCGCCACCGTGTCGGCGGCACTTGCCAACAGGATTCCAAGGATCCAGCGTTTCATTAGTCGAGACCTCCATCGTTGTGGCGTGCGCGCACCGGTAGCGGCGAGGCACACGCGTGCTCAAAAAATGGAAACAACAGAAAAACGCCACTCAGGGCTGACGCGGCAAACGACCTGATGGCGACAACGCCGGATCATGCGTGCCACGAACGAGGCGCGGATGAAACGTTCGCACCAGTACCACCACCGCGCCGATCACCGTCAGCATGATCGCCGACGGTTCGGGGACAATCGTCAGGTTGATGAAGTCGTATCTCACTTCGGCTGTCAGCGACGGCACCTGCGGCGTAGTGAATCCGTCGGCGTAGGCCATGATCGATAGCGCGTCGACCGAGAACGGGTTGAACGGATCGTACGCGGATCCGAACGCCGTCAGCTCCAACGGCACCAGCTCCGTGTTGAGCAGTGTTAGCAGCTCTCCGGGACCAACCTCGTACATATTCAGCGTAAGGATCTTGGTCGCGCCGTCGTAGGCCAGCTCCGCTTGCAGGGCCGTATTCTCCGGCAGCGTGGTAATGCCGACCGTGTTGTCGCCCAGGTTGGCGGGGCTGCCGAAAACCGAAGCGAAGTTGTTGAACGCGCTGCCGGCCGGTCCGCCAAAAACGGCCGGCGACAGGGTCGGTCCGCCGAACGTCGGCGAAACGTTCGGAAAGTAGTCGAACTCGACCGTGTGGTAGGTGTTGGCGCTATTGAAATCGGCCAACGATCCGGTACGGTCGCCGCCGGTCTGAGCCTGGTTGGTCAACCCGAAGGAGAATTGGGCGAACTGGTCGCCCGGCGCGTTGGCCACGTTGAAACTGAATCGCGCGGAGAGCAAGAAGCTGTCGGTGTCGCCCAGTGTCGTTCCCAGCGGCAGATCGAGCCGCGCCGTTGGCAGCGACGTGTTAATGAGAACGGTCAGCTCGCCAGGCGTCCAGGAGAAATGACTGTTGCTATTGCTGCCTACGCCGAACGACCAGGGGCTGCCGCCGAGCAGCGGATTGAGCGAAAAATCATCACCGACGCCAAGCGCGGTCGACACGCTGGCCAGGGAAAGCATCGTGGCTGCTAATGATCGATACAAAAAACTGCGCATGTGGTTTGTCTCGCCAAAAGTCTGATGGTTAAGAATTTCGTGTTCGGTTGATTGATATTCGTTCGCGTTTTGTTCGGAGCGATTTCAGGGTGTGCTGTCGAGGATCTCACCGCCGGCCCGCGTGCAAAGCGCCGCCAATACGTCCAGGTCCATGTTCTCTTCCAGGAAGCGCACCGCTGCGTCGCACAGCAGCACCTGAACACCGCCGGGATGATCGCTCCAAAGGTCGTTGTTTTGCAGCCGGTTGATCGGTACGCCGGCGCTGAAGATGTTTTCGCCGTCGGACCACGGCCCGTTCATCGTCGTGCCACGTCCCGTGTCTTCGCCGACCACGATCGTGTGCGATGCGCCATCGGTGACTTGCCGCAGACTGACGACGTCGTCATAGATCATCACGCCGTTGCCAAACGGCTGGGCATTGGCCCAGCCGAACATTCCGCCAAAGTCAGCCATCGCCAGATCGTCGCCCGGATCGTAGCGCCCGTTGCGATTAACGTCGCCGCTGCTGTTTCCGTTGCGGACGCGGGTAAGACGCACGGTGCTGGGGCAGAGATAGATCGGCACGACGACGCTCGTCGCCGAGTGGTTTTCCACGGCGTAGAACGGGACGTCCAGATCGTAGCGCGCGTACGTGGCGGTCTCCTCGACGTACGGCAGCAAGATGGTCGACCAGGCGACGCGCCGCCCATCGGGCTCGATGCAGCCCGGCGGAAACGCGCTGCGCGTATCGTGGTACGCCAACAGCCCGACGCCGATTTGCCGAAAGTGGCTGGCACATTGGCTGCGTCGGGCACTTTCTCGCGCGGCCTGCACGGCCGGCAACAACAGCGCGACCAGGACGCCGACGATCCCGATTACGACCAACAGCTCGACGAGCGTAAAGCCGCGCTGGCCCGGCCACGGGCGGCCATCGGACAGCTCAGCCGCAAGGTCGCGGTTCCTGAACACACGCGTTCGGAGTTCGGCCACGGTTGGCATGTGTCGTAGCGCATCGGGCTCGCGCGGTTCGACCGGACACGTGTTTCACGCAGCGATTGCGCACAACTAGGCAATCGTACAAGCGGCACGCGCACGCACGTCAGAACCACAAGCGAGCGATTAGCGGCATCCTGAGAAGCCAACAATCTCCGTGGCGTCCGTCCCTCGCGGAAAGCCACCGGTAACGCGTTGGTAGGTCTTCTGACTTCCGAGCTTGGGAAAACCGGCCTTCTCGTCGATCACGGGCTCGAGAGCCCGAGCAAGACAATGGCTCGAATCAGTTTTCCCTCCACAAAGCACTCGGTCACAGCGGCGGGGCCGTCCCGGTTTTTCACCGGAGTTCCCTGTTTGTCGGCGGTTTCAAGCGGAAACCACCGACCACCAACGCACGCTAGGCGGGTCAATGTAGCCACCGTGGCGCGGCTTGTCAAACAATCGGACGACGATTTTTTCGAGCGACGCTGCTCCGCCGCTGACGCACGACGAAAGCGCCACAAAAAGGCACCAAAGTTTGCCTGCGTCGCAAAACGGACGATCGGCGCGCCTCGCGAGTTTGACCCAAGCGCAAAAAAAGAGCCGAGCGAATGAATCGCCCGGCTCTCAATGAACCGCATTGCGTGTGCCTTGCCGCGTTAGTCCAAAAAGCCGGCCAGTTCCTGGCTGCGGCTGGGCTGCTGCAGTTTGCGCACTGCCTTGGCTTCGATCTGGCGAATGCGTTCGCGGGTCACCTTGAAAATGTGGCCCACTTCTTCGAGCGTGTAGCTGTACCCGTCGCCCAACCCGTAGCGAAGCTTGATGATCTCGCGTTCGCGGTAGCTAAGCGTCTTGAGTACTTTGGCGATGCGACCCCGCAACATTTCCTGAGCGGCTCCGATCGCGGGATTTTCCGCGCCGGAGTCGGGCAGCAAGTCGCCAAAATGGCTGTCCTCGCTGTTGCCGACCGGCCGATCGAGGCTGATCGGGTAGCGGCTCATCGCCAGCACGCGGCGGGCTTCGTCGATCGCGGTGCCGGCGCGCTTGGCCGTTTCTTCGATCGTCGGCTCGCGTCCCAATTCCTGCTGCAACTGGCGAGACACGTTGCGCACGCGCGACATCGTCTCGACCATGTGCACCGGAATTCGAATCGTGCGGCTTTGGTCGGCCACCGCGCGGGTAATCGCCTGGCGAATCCACCAGGTGGCATACGTGCAGAACTTGAATCCGCGCCGATACTCGAATTTGTCCACGGCACGCATCAGTCCGGCGTTGCCCTCTTGGATCAGATCCAAGAAGCTCAAGCCACGATTGCGATACTTCTTGGCGATCGAAACAACCAGCCGCAAGTTGCCTTCGCTCAAGCCACGCTTGGCGTGCTGATATTGTGTGTAAACCACCTTCAGACGCTGAACCCGATTGCGAATGCTTGAGGGCGTTTCCTGCGTCGCCCGCAGGATATTGCGAAACTCGACGATCCAAGGCTTGCGCTCGGCCAACGGTCCGCGGGCCTTCTTGTGCGCGTTGATCTCGGCCTTCAACGCGTCGACCCGACGGCTGAAGTCCTCAAGCGTGCGAATCATCGGCTCGATGCGCTGGGTACGCAGGCCGAGCTCTTCGACCAGCGTGACGGCACGACACCGGCGCCGACCGAGCCGCCGCCAGGCCTGACGGCGCTGGGCAATCTTGTACTTCTTGCTCGTGGCGATGCGATAATCGTCGCGATTCTGCTCGAGCAGGATCCCGATCGTTCGCAGGTTGTGCGGAAATCGCCCGAGAATCTGGTCTTTTTCCAATCGGTCGGTGACCGAGACCTGCACGGTGCGGTCAAACGGCAATTCACCGGCGTGAACCCGCTTAAGCACCTTGTAAGCGACCTGGATTACATAGTCGCACTCGAGCAGGCAATGACGAAAACGGGCGCGCGTGACTTCGATCTTCTTGGCCAGCGCGATCTCCTGTTGCCGCGTCAGGAGCGGAATCTCGCCCATCTGCGTCAGATACATCCGCACCGGGTCGTCGGACCAAGACTCGGACTCTTCGTCAACGACCGCCAACAAGTCTTCCGTCTTGGGTTCCACATCGGAGTCGATGTCCGAGTTCATCTCGGAATCGCCCAAATCGGAGTCTATCTCCGAGTCGTTGCCCTGCTTTTCAGCCAGGTCGGATGTTGCTTCCTGATTCGGCGTCGAATCGTCTTCCAGGTCGTCCAACAATGCGTCGTACAATTCGAAACTCCTAACGTCTCAGAGGGAGTCTTAGCGTGAGAATTCTGCAATGAATGCGTAACGGTTACGTTCGTGAAAGTGTTTCACGAGTCGGGCGAGAATGACCAAACCGGCGCAATGTCCCCGTTGGGTTGGCGTGCAATGAACGGAAAGGCAGTCGACGCGAACCTTCCGTTTTGCATGATGCGCAGACGTTTATCCCAGCACCGGTGCAAGTCTCGATCATTATCACAAGACAGGCCAATTAGATCCAACAAATTCTATCACCCAGTTGCGGGGCTGTGGCCCTCGGCCAACATTTGGCAAAAGATTAGTCCTGGGAAAGACACTCCACTAAATTATCTAAACAACCTATTTTAACCAAACGACCACGCGGCCCCGCGGGACCCAAATCGCTCAATTGTAGCGCGGCGCGCGCCGCCGTCTAGTCGACACGTCGCGGCACGTCGCGCGCGAACGTGTGCTATCGGGTGGCTTGTTCGGCGCCAGAACGGCCGATAGCATACGAGCCAAAACGCGTCTTTTCGGGCACGAAACTACGGGCCGTAGGCAGAACATGGAGTCGCAGCCGCTTAAGGATTGTTCGGCGCTGGTCACCGGCGCCAGCCAGGGCATTGGATTGGCCACGGCGGTCGCGCTGGCCGAAGCCGGTGCAAGCGTCGCGTTCAACTACCGAGCAGAACCGCGGGAAGCGGCCCCAGCCGTCGAGAAAATACGCCGCTCGGGCGGACGCGCCATCCTGCTGTCGGGCGACGTGAGCGACCAGACGACCGTCGAACGGCTGGTCGCCGATACGGTCGCGGAATTCGGCCGTTTGGACATTGCCGTCAGCAATGCGGCCTACAGCGATCGCGAGCTGTTCTGGCAGGCGGACATGGAGGGCTTTCGCCGAACGATCGACGTGACGATGTGGGGGGCCTTCTATTTGGTCCGGGCAGCGGCGAAGCAGATGATCGACCAGCCATCCGCCGAGCGGTCCTGTGCCGGCTCGATTGTCGTGGTCAGCTCGCCGCACGCGTACAACGCGATTCCCCGGTCGATGGCCTACAACATGGCCAAAGCCGCAATCGACCAGATGGCACGGACCGCCGCCATCGAGTTGGCGGAGCACAGAATCCGAGTCAACACCATCACGCCCGGCTGGATCGACACGCCCGGCGAGCGCAAATTTGCCAGCGAAGATGAAATCCGCGCAGCCGGCGCGAAACTGCCCTGGCAGCGGCTCGGATCTCCGCAGGAGATCGGGCGCGGTGTCGCCTTCTTGTGCGATCCGGCCAGCGATTATATTACGGGTAGCTCGCTGCTGATTGACGGCGGCATTACCCTGCCTTGGTGGGCCAACCGTGGGTCGGCCGTGCCGGAGTAGTTTGCTTCGCGCGATGGCAGGTTGTGCCGGCGCGTCACGGACCGTCGACTGAAGAAGAAACACTAGAGTGCGCGCCCCGCGGCCGGTGGCACGTACCCGAGACACGTATGTCTGAATACCTGCTGCCTTGTACGTGCGGGCAAAAGCAAGTCGTCTCTGTGCGGCAAGCCGGACAAACGGTGACATGCTCGTGCGGCACGGTGCTTGAGGTGCCGACGTTGCGCGGCCTGCGCGAATTGGAGCCGGCCGACCGCCCCGCAGTGCGTCAGCGCGCCTGGGAAAACCGGCATCGCGCCGTCTTTGTGTTTGTGGCGATTGCACTGGGTGCATTGGCCGTGGCAGGCTACCTGCAACTCAGCATGCCGGCTGAACGTGAGCCCATGCAGTTAATTGACGTCGACGAAAATACGCCAATCGACTTGGCCTACGAGGTCTATCAAGACCTGCTGCGCGGATTGGATACCGAGCCGCCCGGAGCGACGCCCTTCGAGCAAGGGCTGGCGCAGCGCCGTGCAAGGATGCTGTGGGGCGTGAGGATCGCGCTGGTCGTGGCCGCCGGCGCCGGAATCGGCGCGATCGGCGTGCTGCTTTCGGCCAGATCGCAAAAACGGTAACATGCCGCTTCCGCGATTCTGAGTTTCCGGCCGGCCACAATCGGTGCGGCCGCGGGCGACAATCGTGCCCGAGCGCCCCTCGAGATCCAACGTTCGTGGAGAGGAAGTTTCAGCAATGAAAGCGGCCTACATCGAAAAGACCGGCCCCCCAGAGAACATCCACGTCGGCGATCTTCCCAAGCCCGAGCCGGCCGAAGGCCAGGTGTTGGTGAAGATCGACGCCACCGACATCAACCCTATCGACACCTACGTTCGCGGCGGCCTGGTCGCGATGCCGCTGCCCAATCCCTATATCCTCGGCTGCGATCTGGCTGGCGTGGTCGAGGCGCTTGGGCCGGGCGCAACGCAGTATCAGGTGGGCGACCGCGTTTGGGGATCGAATCAAGGCATGCTCGGGCGGCAGGGTACGCTCGCCGAGTATGCCGCCGTCGACGAACAATGGCTCTATCCCACGCCGCATGGGATCACCAGCGAGGCCCTTGTCGCGCTGTCGCTGGTCGGAATTACGGCCCATCTGGGGCTGGTTCATTACGCGAAGCTGCAAGCCGGCGAGATCGTTTTCGTCAACGGCGGAACCGGCGGCGTCGGGTCGGCCGTGGTACAGATGGCCAAAGCGCTGGGAGCTTCGGTCATCACGACGGCTGGCAGCTCCGACAAGATCAAACGGTGCCGCGATTTTGGCGCCGATTTGGCAATCAACTACAAGACCGAGGATGTCGACGCCCGGATCAAGCAGTTCGCGCCGCAGGGAATCAATCTCTGGTGGGAAACGCTGCGCGAACCGGATTTCGACCGCACGGTCGCGCTATTGGCGGCCCGCGGCCGCATGGTCTTGATGGCCGGTCGCGACGCGCGGCCGCCGTTTCCGGTCGGGCCGTTTTACGTCAAGGGATGCTCGTTGTTCGGCTTTGCCATGTTCAACGCCACCGCGGCCCAGCAGCGCGCCGCGGCCGATGACATCAACCGTTGGGTAGCCGAAGGCAAACTCCAGGCCAACATCGATCGCATCTTGCCGCTCTCGGAAGCCGCCGCGGCGCACCGCCTGCAGGAAGACAACACGATCAACAAGGCCGGCACGCTAGCCGGCAAGATCGTGCTCAAGCCGTGACGGCCGCGTGCCGGGCTGAACCGCGAATCACGCTGCGAGGCCTACTGCGATGCACTACCTCCTCTGGACATTTGGCATTCTGGCGGCGGCATTGATCGGGCTGAGTTTCGTGTGGGGTTGGGCCAGCCGGCGGTGGACGTTGCCGTGCCCGAGCGTACTGGCCTGGACCGTCGACGGATCGATCGCTGACGCCGTGGCCGGCACGCAGATCACGCTCGAGCGGATGGATCTGCAGCCGGGAATGACCATTGTGGAGATCGGACCGGGACCGGGCCGGCTGCTCGTGCCGGCCGCCGAGCGCATCCTGCCCGGCGGCAAAGCCATCGGCGTCGAGTTGCAGCAAGGCATGATCGACAAGTTTCGCAAGAAGCTTTCGCGCCACGATCCGGGCAACATCGAACTGATCCATGCCGACGCGACCAATCCGGTACTAACGCGCGAAAGCGCTGACCTGGTCTACCTTTGCACGGTGCTCGGTGAGATTCCCGATCGCGCCGCCGCGCTGGCCAACTGCTACGACACGCTGAAGCACGGCGGCCGTCTGGCGATCACCGAGATCCGGGGCGATCCGCACTATCAATCGCGCGCCAAGGTCGAATCGCTTACCCGGGATGCCGGCTTCGAACCGCACGGCTTTGCCGGCAACTGGTGGCGTTATACGGCGACTTTTCACAAGCCATGAGTGCCACCACAGGGCCGCGCGAAAAGATCTGCTAGTCCAACCAATCGCGATCGCGCAATCGGCGCGGTGTGTACTCTTCGGTCACGTAGCTGATGTCTTTCGAGATCAGCGACTCGACTTCCAGCTTGAATCCGTTGGACAGCATCATCGCGATTTCCTTCTGCCACGGCTTCTTATGCGCAAACCAGGGATAGTTGGCGATCTGCTTGGCCCGTTTGATGTCGGTGTCGTTCAAGTTGATCTTGACGCTGGGCGAGAGATCGCAGCGCTGGTAGTCGCTGCTGCGCAGTCCAAGGAATCGCGCCTGGGGAATGGCCATCCGCTTGGATTCGTAGGCCAGATTGATCGAGCCTTGCTTGATCACGCTGTAGATGTAGTACCCCCAAGGATCGTTGTCCAAGAGGCAATAGACGGGCAGCTTGAGTTCCTGGTTCAGCCGATACAGCAACCGGCGGACGCCTCGCGGAGGCTGGCCGCCGCCGTGCGTGAGAATGCACTTGTGCGTTTTCCAGAACTTATCTTCGTTGAAGCGCCGCCAGACCGTGTCCTTTTCGACGTGCAGGACGAACTTCGCGTCGCATTTGCCGAACTTGATGATTTCCGGCTCGACGATCGACGGAATGCTGTATCCGCCTGAGCCCATCCGCGAGCAATCGATCTGGTCGCCCGAGTCGTTCAGCACGATCGGACCGACCATCGAGCCGGCGTTCTTGGCATACAGGTGCAGCTCTTCGCGCATCGAGTTGAGCGTGACTTCCATGTCCTCGATCACGGTGTCGGACTGCGACTGCTCGTCGAAGGTTTCTTCCTTGGTGCCCTCGATCGTGTGCTTGAGCATGTAGTACAGACCCCGCAAGCTGGTCGTCTTGCCCTCTTCGATCAGCCGCTTGCTGCCGCTGGCGACCAGGACCGATTGCATGTAGACCTTGGCCTGCGAGAGGTTGAACAATTGGCGTCGATTGCTGGCCTTGCCCATCTCCAGAATCTTCTTCGCCTTGCTGTATTTGATGTTCGACAGCGTTCGCGTCGGGATATCGAAGTAGGGATCGCGCTTCTTTTCGGCATCGACCACGATCCGATCCGCCACGCCAACCAGGTCGCGCATCGTCTTCTGGTCGCGGGTGTTGAGCTTGGTCTTCGCTTTGCCGTTGGCGCGCGTCGCGGCAGCTTTACGTGCTTTTTTGGCCATTGGTGTTTTCCGAAGTGCTTGGTGCGAACATTTCCGAGTCGTCGACGATCAGCACGTTGGGATCGGCTTCCAGGTCTCCGTTCGATTCCTCGACGACGCGGCCGCGCTTGTCGAGCTTGACGTCGGCTTGCGCGGTTTTCTTTTTGGCGACGACCAGCAGTTGGTCGTACAGCTTCTTGCGGTCGGTTTGGTTGATTTCGCTGACGGCCGTGGCCACTTCCCCCAGATAGCGGAGAAACACATTGCGGCGTTCGCCCTCCTGCTTCACCTTCAGCCGCCGGCGCAGGTACATCGCCAGCTTGCGGCCGGCGGATTGCAGCGCCAGGCGGAGCTCTTTTTGTATCTCGGGATAGCCGGCGATCGCTTCCTTCGATTCGCTGGTGAACGGCACCCAGACGCTGGCCATGTGGACCATGATCGTCACCGGGCCGCTGGGCAGTTGCCCGCGCGACTGCGAAAGCCCGTACGCCCGCCAATTGGTGTTCATCACCGATTGCGTGATCGCGCAGGCGCCATGTTGGAACTGCAAGGGGACACGATTGGCGTACCGCAGCACGTTCATCGTTTGGCCCGCGTCCAGATTGACGTTCTGCATCGCCTCATGCAGCTTCTTGATCTCCGCCGGCTTGAGTTTGCCCGGCGAGCTCCGCGGGCGCAAGGACGCCTCCTTGATGATCCGATCCGCGGCGTCGTTGCCCAGCCCGTAAAACGTGTTGGTCAGAAACTGCCGCATCGTGCGGGCATCGCTTTCGGCGAGCAGATCCTTGAGCACGTCCCGCGGAATGCGATTGGCCGACGACGTGCCGCCGTAAGCCAGCGCCACTTCGATCTGAAACGGGTTGCCACGGTAGACCGCGGGGGGCCGCGTGGCCGACACGTAAAACTCGCCGGGCACGACGTGGTGCAGCCCCTTGAGCAACAGCTCTTCGCCAATCGGCGAGATGCAATCGGTGGCGGGGTTGGCGATCTTGGTTTCCATGATCGCGTGATAGAGTTTGTCGGCATCGCCGCGGCTGATCCGGCGCGTGGTCGTGCGCGGCTTCAGTCCGGCGGTCTGGCAGATCCGCTTGGCCACCGCCTGACTCACCCGACTGAACGACCCCGTCAAGAACTGCGACAAAGTCATGGTCTTGACGTCGTGCAGCATCGTGACGAGCATCCCCAACTCGACGCCGTACGGGTGCGGCTTGATCTCCTTGGGCTCGCGCGGAAGCTGTTCGGTCGACCGGGTCCAGACGCGCTCTTCGCCCGACCCATTGCCGCACTCCGGATCCTGGTAATGGATCGTGATATGCGGATTGGCGATGGCCGTTTGCTCCAGGTATTCGTCGACGCTGCCGCGGCCGCGGACGAACTTGCCCTCCAGTTCGATGGTGACCCGCGTGCCATGGTCGACGGGAATCCACTCGATCCCGTGCTTCTCGATGTACTTGTCGCCTTTTTCCTTGGGCGGAATGTCTTCACCGTCGCCGCGGCCATTGAGAATCACCGGCAAGTTGCGCTTGGTGTCGATTTTGATCTCGTAGTAGTGGGCCGCTTTGCGGGGCGACGTCTTGGAGACGATCTTGACCGGCTTGCCGGTGGTCAGCACGCCGTACATTCCGGCGGCGCTGATGCCGATCCCCTGCTGTCCGCGACTCATACGCAGACGATGGAACTTCGATCCGTAGAGCAGCTTTCCGAAGATCAGCGGGATCTGTTTTTTGAGGATGCCCGGCCCGTTGTCTTGGACGCCCACTTTGAAGCGGTTGGTTCCGGTCTGTTCGACGTGGATCCAGATTTCGGGAATGATTCCGGCCTCTTCGCAGGCGTCGAGCGAGTTGTCGACCGCTTCCTTGATGGTGGTCAGCAGGGCCTTGCGCGGATTGTCGAAACCGAGCAGGTGGCGGTTCTTGGCGAAGAACTCGCTGACCGAGATATCGCGCTGGCTGGCGGCCATCGACTGGGCTGTGGCTCGCCGGCGGCTCTGCGTACGGCCGTTGGATTCCGCACCGTTTCGTTCGGCATCGGCCGATCGCTTGCCGGTCGTCGGGCGTTTGGCTGCCTTGGTTTTTCTGCGGGCTTTCGTGGGCATACGAATGTGCAACTGGTGAACCCTGGTGGAGTGTGCCGGCGGTTGCCGACGCGATACGGGGCGGCTCGACGTTGCAGCAGCTTGATGCATCCGTGCAGGCGCGCCACCAGAAGATTCCGGTTGTGCCGAGTATACCGATTATACGCCCGCCGGACAGCGGAGAATCGGCCCTAGGTCCGGTAAAACAGGCCCAAAACGGACATTCGTCATACAAAGATTCACCCGCACCGCCCCGGCTGGCCGAGATTGGTTGTGTGGCCGGTAGCCACCCCGAGAGCACCCATCGGGGCCGCCGGCCGGAGCCTATCCAAGTCACATCCCGCCTGCACCTGGCGCGGCCCCACTTCCTGCCGGCTGCCGCCTGTCGCGGGCGAGCCTTCCCTACCCCAGTCCGTCCTCACGGAGGAACGAAGCCATGGTCCGTACGACGCGCGCGCTGATTGCTGCGTTGGCCCTCGGCTGCATGGCGGGTCTTCTGGCTCCTTCTCAAGCCGAAGCCGCCCATCCCGACATTTTCTACAACCAGTATGTTGGTCCGTCGCCGTATGGTGGTGGCGTTCCGGCGCAACTGTACGTTTCCCCCCGCCCCAGCCCGCCGTACGTTGGTCATACGTGGATCACGTATCCACCGCTGTCGCCGCACGAGTTCATGTACAAGCACTGCCGCAAGTACCACAAGTACTACCGGGGCGGTGGCTACACGGAGTCATGCGTGCGATACAAGACGCATCACCTGCCGTTTCCTTTTTGAGTTCCCGCCACTCCCCTCCCCGCCCGATCTCCCACCCCGTTTGCGCGCTTGGGCCGGTTCCCCCGCTTGGCCGGCCGGCGCGCTGCTGTTGGAAACAAGGACCTGACGAATGAAATTGCGAACGCTAATCGGCGCCGTCGCGATGCTCGCACTACTCGGAACCGCCACCGGACTTTCGGCGTATGACGAGACGCATCACGGACACAATGCGCGCTGGCGAGCCATGTTCCGTCCGTGGCACGGGCGCTATTACAACGTGCAATACGGCGCGCCGCTGGCCCTGGTGGTTCCGCCCACCGCCGAATTGACCACCGACTATGCCTGGGGCTCGGTGTCGTCGCGTATGACGCGCATCGACCACCAGTTCCAGCGTCCCTGGCCGAACGGCTTTTGGACGCCCTATGGATTTTTGCCCGGTGCCGCCTGGCCGAGCGACACACGCCAATTTGGCACGTACTACGTCCGCGGTCCCTGGTAGCCCCACCGGCGATCGCGCACCACCGATCTCCCCCACCCCGCGAGCGGTCAAGCGTTACGGCGCTTGGCCGCTCATTCTTTTGTGCGGTGGCCTGTCGAGGACTCTACTGCCTGGTTGCGTGCTCGGAGCATGCTGCGCTACCCGCCGGGCGCGCGATCGCACTCGGCCAGCAGTTGCTGGAACCGTGCTTTCATTTCCGGACCGCCCATCTGTGGGTGGCTCGACTCGACCAGTTTGATCGTCGCCCGCGCGTTACCCGGATCGCCCAACTCGAGTTGCAGGCGGGCTTGGGCGAGATGGGCTCGCAGCCAGCGCGCCGAACCGGGCCGGCAATGTTTCGCGATTTCACGCCATTTGGACAGCGCCGCCCGCCGGCTCGGTTCGTCACCGCCCGCCGTCAACTGGCTCGCAAGCTGTTCCTGAATGTTTCCGTCTCGCGGGTACTTCTCCGCCAGTTTGCGCAGTGCAGCCAGCGCTTCGCCGCGCTGGCCGGTCTCGAGCAGGATGTCGGCGCGGCGGCCGTAGAGCGATTTGGTGGTTGCCTCGTCCAGGTTTCCCGATTTCGCCAGCGTGTCGCTGATCGCCGTCAGCTCAAGTCGCGCCAGCGCCGGCTGATCGCCCGCGGCAGCCTGTTGCTTTACGGCGGCGAGCAACTCGGTCAGTCGGAGCGCTTCGTCGGTCGAACCGATCGGAAGTTGATTGAGCAGCTCGTTGGCGGAGGCCACGTGCCCGCTGGCCGCCAACGCCGGCACAAGCAGCGCGCGAACGCGTTGTTTCCACTTTGGCGGCGCCGCCGGGTGTTCGCGCAGTGCTGTGTTGAGCAGCCTCTCGGCATTGGTTCCGCCGCCGCGGATTTCGGTCATGTAGATTCGTGCTGCCGACAAAATAGCCGCCCGCGCCGCTTCGGTATGTTCGGGCGAGTCCGCGCCGGGATGCGCGATGACTCGCTGCAAATAGTCGACCGCGTCGCGGGCCAAAAGCTCGTTGCGATTGCCGCGCTGGCGCATCTGTGCCAGTGCCGATTCGTAGCACTGACCGATCGCGTTGACTGCCTCAACGTACTGCGGATCCGAAGCTTGAATGTGGGCAAGCGCGCGGATCGCCTCCTGCCACGACTGTTGATGTTGCAGCAGTCGCCCGAGCCACCACCAGGCTTGGGAAGCTGTGGTGCTACCGGACCACAGCTCGACGTGCTGCCGCAGTAGTTTCTCGTATTCGTCGAGTTGCGGCGGATCCTGTTGCTGCGCGACTTGGGCCGCGCTGTGGATCGCCAACAGGTGGGCCTCGGCGGCGCGCGGGTGTTGCGGCATCGCGACGGCCAGCGGTGCCAGGCCGGATAGCGCCGCGGCGTAGTCTTGTGCTTCGTAGTCCATCGCGCCGATCGCGTGTGTGCTGTCGAAGTAGCTTTGTTTGTCTCCCGCAGCTTTCGCGCGCTTGGCAACGCGCTGATAGGCGGCCCGCGCTTCGTCGAGCCGACCCCCGCGAAACAGGCTCTGCGCGGCCATGAGTAGGGCACGCGGGTTGTCGGTTCCGGCTGATTGCACGATCGAGCGGGCTAGCAAGGATTCGGCCCGGCGGGTCGCCGAGGCGTTGCCGTGGTTTCGAATCGTGCGCACTTGTGCCAGCGCGGCATCTTCCCAATGCTGCGTAGCGCCGCTGTCGCGTCCATCGTGCGCGCGTCGCCAGCCGGCCAGGTAGGCTTCCAAACGGGCCAGGTCCAGTTCGGTTGAAGTACCGCCCCGGTTCGAGCCTGGGGGACCGGCTTCGGAGAGGGCCTCGTCGACGCGGCCGCGCGCCAGCGGCAACCGAACGTGTTCTTCGCGCAAGCGCGGCATGATCCAATCTGGCGGGTCGCCCTGTTCGGCGGCCAGCAGTTTGCGCTGGGCCTCGTTGAAGTGGCCAACCAGCCGGAGGCACGCGATTTCGTCGACGCGCACTTGCCACGCAAGCGACGGCGTCATGTCGAATTGGGCCAAGGTTGCCAACAGGTCGATCGCCTGGCCCAGCGAGTTGATTCGATCGGCGGTGGCCTGCGGGTAGCAAAGGCCCTGGTTACGCAGTCCGCGGGCGAGTTGATACTGAATGTGCAGATTGAGCGATGCCAGCTCATCGGATGAAAGCCGCTGGTTGTCGCCGCCGCGCGTCGCCCGGTTGCGACCGCGCAGCTCGACATCGACCGATTCTTTCAACTCATGCAGTTCGCCGATCGCTGTGCGGAGGATATCGCGTGCCTTATCGCGCTCGTCGGCCGGCCGTTCGGCCATCTCGGCCTCCTGCCGAACGAGTTCTCCTTCTGCCAATGCGGCCAGCGTGCCCTGCATCCGCACCAAAGGCAGGTGCGGATCGCGTGGGTGCGTCTTCACGAATTCGTCGACCACCTGGCGCGCTTTTTCCCACAACGGCTGCCGTGCATCGGCCGGCAATTGGATCGCATGGGCCGCGTAGGTGCGCGACAGTTCGCTCACCAGTGTTGCCCGTCGCTGGGGATCGAGTTGCGAGTCGGCGAGTCGGTCGATGCAATACGATTCGGCCAACTCAAACAGGCCGCGTCCGCGCAGGCCCTCTAGAAACCGTTCGTCGTGCGAGTCCGCCGCGGTTGCCGCACAGGCCGACAGCGCGCCAACAACCGGCACCGCGACCGAAAGCAGCGCCACGGCCAGACCACGTTGTGCGGTTCGAGTGCTCACGACATCGGCAGGGTCGGGACGCGGCGAGTGGCATCGGCGCCACGCAGGTTACGGAGGAACGAAAGGGTCATTGTCGCGCAATTTGGTCGAGTCGCCGAGCGGCTTCGCCCTTCTCGACCGACGTCGCGTGTTGGTCCAGGATTTCGCGATACAGTCGGGCCGCCTCGCCCACGTCGCCCGTGGACTCCAGGCAACCGCCGGCCGACAGCAGCGCCGCGGCCGCGAGCCGCTGCTGGCGCGGATACATGATCGGAACTTCCAGTAGCGCGAGGGCTGCCTTTCGGCCATCGTGTCGAGCCAGTGCGGTTCCGAGCACGAAGTAGGGGCCAGCCCGCAGCGCTTCGTCGCTGGCATCGAGCAAGCGCGACCAGGCGGCCAGTTGGTCCGCCGTGCTGCCGGCAGTTTCGGTCCGCCAGATCTGTGTTTGTGCGAGCCACGCCACGCGAGGCTGTTCGCCTTCGCTCAGGATTCTCAACTGTTGCAACGCCGCGGCGCGACGGTCCGTCGTCAGCAGGTGGCTTGCGCCCAGCAACACGGCGACAGGATGGTCGGTGGCCGCGAGCCAACTTGCGGCACGCGCAGCCAGTTCTCGCGAAGGCGCTTCGTCGGTCCACGCCAGCGGAATGCAGTCAAAGTAGAGCGTGTCAGGATCGCGCTGGATGAGCATCAAGAAAACTTGGCCGGCTTGTTCGGCCTGGCCGATGTTCGTGTAGCACCACACGATTTGGGCGAGGATCTCGCGTCGCACCCAGGGCCGCACCTCGCGATTCGATTCGATGGCTTCGCGATACTTCGACTCGGCGGCCCGAAACTCTCCGCCAGCAAACAACCGGTCACCCGACTCGTGTTCGGCGCAGCGCGCGGTGTCGACCCGCTCGACTAACTCGGGCTTGATCGAGCGCTGGCGGCCGGTGGCCAATTGGATCCGCAACTCTCGGCCGGTGTAGTCGAGGATTTCGCCTTTGATCGGTCGGGGGTGTGCGTTGCTCGGAGTGGGACGCAACACGACCACGTCTTCGGCCTTTGCGATTGGCGCTCGATCCACCAGCCCGATCATCGGCAGCACAATCAGTGCGGCCAAAAGGGCTCGACGGAAGTGGCCGCGGCATGGCATGCGAGGCTCTCCGGGTTGAATGCAAGTCACAGCGATAGGCGGCGCGTCGCGCGAAACCTGGCGAACCGACGAGCTAGAAGTTGCCCCAAAACACCGGCAGTGGCGGGTCGCGGCACGCGTGAAACGGCTAGAGTCAATCGTACCACTCAACGCCGGACCGACAACTTCGAAACGTCGACATAGACGTGCTTTCCGCCGTTTTGTCGCGCCAAGCGAACCAGGAAATTGTCGGCCGACGACTGCTCGCCGTAGCCGAACTCGATCGCGTTGAGCGTCGTGCCCTGATTCATTTGTGCGATGCGCGCCAGTTGGCGCGGGGAAAGCTGTGGCTGGTCGGCGTCGGTCAGAAAGAAGATCACGTCGGGAGCCATGCCCAAGGCGATCTTCAAGGCTTCTTCGTGTCGCGTGGCGCCGTCGGCCGTGATGCTGCCAATGAACTTCTTAGCGAGATACTTGTTCTGATCCGTTCCGAACACAAGCCGGCCTAGGACGCCGCTCGGATTGAACACGCGCGGTTTGTCGTTGTAGAAGATGATCTGAAACTGGTGGGTCTTGCCGAGATGCGACAGGCTGGCCAACAGCTCGGCCTTGGCTGAGGCCAATGGCGCGCCGCCATGGCCGTCCATGCTACCCGATCGATCGAATACATAAACGAACTTGTGCCCTTCGCCTTCGGCTCCGAAGACGACCGTGCGGGCCTGACCGCCGAGTCGCCGATTCGAGCCCTGTGGCTCTGCGGTGAAGCCCTGTGCCGAGCCCACGTCGGTGCCGTCGCTTGCTCCGGTACCCAGCCCGCCACCGGACGACGGCAACACGCCAGTTAGGTCGACGTTGGGCTTTTCGTTCAATAGCGCGGTCAGCGCCGAGGCATCGCCGGAGCCGCCCCCTTGTTGCGACTCGGGCGCTTCACGCTGCGCCGGCTGGACTTCGTCCTCGTAGAATTGTCCGATGTCGCTGGAGTCGAGCTCCACCGCGTCGATTGCCCCGCTGTTTGGCGCATTGCCGGGAAGAAACGACGCCTCGAGGCTGGCCAACAAGCTCGAACCGTCCTGCATGCCCCGGTCGATCACGAATTCGTACGTCAGCGCCAGGGCCAACAACAGGCAAACGTGGATCGTCGTCGACAACAACCAGGGCGCGGCCCAGGCGGTCAGTGCGCGGGCGGATTTCATCCGCGGCTCGACAGCAGCACGATTGCTCAACGGGAAGACTCCCCAACGAAGCCCAAGGGCTTGCCGCGTATGGAATTGCAGTGCGAGCCCGGGAATTCTAGGACGACCCAAATATCCAGTCAACGCGGAAGCGCGCCTCGTGCGCTCCATGATACCATCGTCAAATTCGCCGGACATTCTCGGCCTTCGCGGCCCGTCAAGGGGTATGATTGGGGTGGCAACAACCTGAGGCACCTTCCCGTCAAGGAGAAACTCCTATGCGTTTCCCAACCTCGATCGGCGTCGCGGCGCTAGCCGTCCTACTGCTTGCGGGCGAGATGTCTTTCGCTGCCCCTAAGAGATCGTCCGACCGCAACGCGTCCGGCGGCAAATCAAGCAGTGCCCGGTCGTCATCAGGAAATAGATCGAGCGGCTTCAACCGCCAAAGCAGCGATTCGCGACGGAGCGGCTCGCCGTCGGCCGGTAGCCGTGACGCGGCAAAGCAGCGTTCGCCATCCGGCACAAGCAAGTTCTCAAGTCCGCAGAATAAATTTGGAAGCCCGCAACCGAAGATCCTGCGTGCTCCCAAACTCGAAACGCCCGTTCCGCGCACCGGCGCATCGGGCAACCGCAGCAACGACGACCGCGTGAATCGGGATCGTGAGGTTCGTGACCGCAACGATCGAGATCGCAATGCATTCAGTCGCGACGATCGCCAGCGCTACGACCGCGACCGCACCTATCGCGGATATCGGGGCGGCGACGTCGATCGCTGGCGGTACGGCCAAGGCCGCAACCGCGGCTACAACGGAGGCAACCGGTATTATTTCGGCTCGCCATGGTATGGCCTTGGTGGTGTCGGTCTGTGGGGCGGATGGGGCTACGGCTATCCCGCGTACGGTGTGAGACGCTACACGTATGGCTATCCGTACGCGGCCGGTTACACGACCACGTATTCAGCCGCCGTGCCAGCCACGGTTCCGGTCCAGGAGCCCGTCGCGCCGCCGGAACAACCGGTCGATCCGACGGCCGCGGCCGACTTTGCCGATCAAGGCGAAGCAGATTTCAAGGCCGGCAACTACGAAGCCGCGATGCGCGACTGGCGGCACGCGCTGGTTGACGACCCCGAGAACGGCATGATCGTCATGTTGCTGGCACAAACGCTGTTCGCGCTGGGCCAATACGATGAAGCCGCCGGAGCCACGCAAGGCGCCATGCAGATGTTGCCGGAAGATCGCTGGGGCTTCGTCGTTGAGAATTACACGGAGCTCTACGGCAACGTGCAGGACTATACAAATCAAGTGAAGGCGTTGGAAAAGGCCCGCGACGAGCAGCCTGATTCGCCCGCCCTGCGATTCCTGCTGGGATTCCAGTTTGGCTACTTGGGCTATCCGAAGCACGCGGTGCGCGAACTGGACAAAGGGCTGACCTTGGCCCCGGAAGACATCGGCGCGCAAAAGTTGCGGGCGATCTTCGCGGCGAAGTGGCCCGAAGCTCCGCCGCTGCCGGCCGCGGCTGCTGAAGCGGCCCGGCAATTCGAGCAGCAGAGCCAACAGCCGCCGGGTGGCGCAGCGCCGGGGCCCGCTGGTGCGGCGCCGGACGACAAACCGGCACCGGAGCCACCCAAGCCGGCTGACGCTCCACCGAGTACCCCCAGTTAGTGCAGGAAGCACGCAACAAAGCCACTTCCGCCCGGCGTAGATCGCGGCGCGTCGTCGATCGACCGCGCCGCCGGCAAAGCGTACGGAAAAGGATACTCGCAGTCGCCCGCCTCCTGGTGCATCCGTCCAGCGCGATGCGGTTCGGGCAGCGAAAAATCGTTTACAGGCAAAACTCTGGCAGCCTATAATGTCCGCACGTGGCCGGCAGGCTGGCGTGGATTGGCGCCATTCGCCGCGTCCCAATCGCCTGCGACGTGCGGTCCGCCCCCAAAACCGCTTGGTCGCTGCCAGCGTACAGCGAGCAGGCACGAACGTTTTTCGGCAAGTCAATCGATTGCAAGGCTCGGGCGGACCCATATCGGCGGGATTCGCCAGATCGAGCGAGTTTCCGTCCATCCGCTTTCATTGAAGCGTTCCATACCGTTTCAGGAGTGACTCCTTATGTGGATTCCAAAATGGGTTCGTGACCGGAAGAAGGGCATCGATTCTGCGATTCCGACGCAGGTCGTCTCGAACGAGGAGTTCATTCCTCGCCCGCAAAACAAGGAGCAGAAGCAGGTCGAAAGCCTGATCACTTCGATGGCGGAGGAAAAGGCGAAGAAGTTGGGCATGGACCGCCGCGCCTTCATGGCCAGCAGCATGGGCCTGGCGACGTGCTTCTTGGCGCAAGAAATGGTCTACGGCCCGCGCAGTTGCTTCGCGGTCGACGAGATCGAAACCATGGAGCCGGGCGCCTACGAAGACAAGTATCCCAAGAGCGAATACTTCATCATCGACGTTCAGGCGCACTTTACCAACGGCATCGCCATCGGATTCCGCAACATGGAATTCGTCAAGAACATGGGGTTCAACTTAAAGAACACCCCGGATGCCTATTCGTACCCCAACTTCGTCAAGGAGATGTTCTTTGATAGCGAGACCGCGATGCTGGTCATCTCCGGCGTGCCAGGGCGCGAGCAACAGTACGGCGCCAATGGCGAAGTGCTCGAAGGTCCCCAGCGCCGCGGCGGCGTGCTACCCAGTTGGCTGATGTCGCAGCGCAAGAAAGACATCAACGACATGGCCGGCAGCGTCCGCGCTCTGTGCCAGGGCAACTGCGCCCCGAACCACTACTGGGACATGAAGACCAATTCCCAGGACAAGACCGCGCTATTCGAGCAGATCGAGCGCGAGGCGAAGCAATACGGCATCGACTCCTGGAAGTGGTACTGCCACACCGATCCTGGCCGCAGCGGCAACGGCTTCCAGCTAGACGACGAAACGCTGACCTACCCGTTCTACGAGAAGACCAAAGAGCTGGGCATCAAGACGATCAGCGTCCACAAAGGTTTCTCGTATCAGTCGCGGACGCTAGGCCACCTGGCCAATCCGAAAGACGTCGAGAAGGCGGCCCTCGATCATCCCGACCTGACGTTCGTGATCTATCACTCGGCTCTGAAGCACGGTCCGAACGAGCCGAACTACGAGGAACTAAACGAATTCGATCCCGAGACGGGCGACTTCGAGTGGCACAAGATCTTGATGGAAATCAAGGAACGCAACCCGAAGATAAACAACGTCTATCCGGAAATCGGCTCGTCGTTCGGCACGTTGGCGATTGCCAATCCCCTGATGTGCCAGCACTTGATCGGCCGCAACGTTAAGACGTATGGCGCGGATCACGTCGTCTGGGGCACCGATTGCCTGTGGTGGGGTTCGCCGCAATGGGCCATCGACGCGTTCAAACGGTTCCAGATTTCCGACGAGCTGTGCGACAAGTTCGGCTACACGAAGCTGACCAAGGAAGACAAAGCAAAGATTTTCGGACTCAACGCGGCGAAAATCTACAAAGTGGACCCCGACGAGAAACGCAAGAACATCCCGAAGGACGAGCTGTCTAAGCTCAAGACGGCCTATCTCGAGATGGGCGGCACGCGCGAAAACGCTGCCTACGGTTGGGTGCGCGACGACGTCAACGCCTGACGCGACGTCGCACCATGATGGATACGAGTTGCAACTACGAGGCAGAGCTTAACCGCACGCGGCGCACGATCGTTCGAGACGGTCTTGCGCCGCGTTTTTCGATCGGGCCCACAGTGCGGCGGCGCAGCGCGCGTCGGCACGACGTAGTCTTGCGAAGCAAAGGACAACGGCACTGATGAAGGGGTCCTGGTTTTCCCGTCGACCCGCGATGCGCCCGGCGACGTTGCTCACCGCCGGTTTCGCGGCGGCGTTGGGACTTGCCATGTTGACCGCGCCGGCACCGCGCTCGCTGCGCGCAGCCGATCCGCCCGAGCCCAAGAAACTGGATCCGGCCGCCTGGGGCAGCGATCACGTGGGCCAGGGATTGCCGTTCTACATGGAAAGCGGCGAATGCCTGTTCTGCCACCGCAACGAGGTCGGCGGGACCTGGCAGAAGAACCGCCACAATCTCACGATTCGCGAGCAGTTGGCCGACGACCCGGCGATGCAGGCATTGCGCGACGGCGAAGCCACGGCGGAGCTGGCCGACCAGGTCGAGCTCATCCTGGGCGACACCCGCGCGCAGCGCTTCCTCAAGCGGTCCAAGGCCTACGGCAAGGTCGATCTGCTTTCGCCGGTCGCCACGTTTGGTCGTGGGCGGCGTGCCCGGCTCACACATGCCGACAATCCGCACTGGGACGGCGAGTCGTTCGCCCTGCAATGTGCCGGATGCCACACGACGGCGGTCAACCCAGAGACGAATGCCTTTGCGACCGTGTCGTTGGACTGCTACACCTGCCACGGCGATGCCACCGAGGAGCATGCCAACGACCCGACGTTGATCTCGCTGGCCGAGGCGCGCGAGGATCCGCCGGCGGTCGTGATTTCGATCTGCGCGTCGTGCCACGTTCGATCTGGCACGTCCAAATCAACGGGCCTGCCTTACCCCAATAACTTTGTCGCCGGCGACAACCTGTTCAAGGACTTTCAGGTCGACTTCGATCAGGCCGACGACGAACAGCTCAATCCAGCCGATCGCCACGTGATGACCAACGTACGCGACGTGGTGGTGCATGGACGCGAATCGATGACCTGCCTCACCTGCCACGACGTTCACAACAGCTCAAGTAAGAAGCATCGCGAGCTGGCCGTCGAGGCGATTTGCTTCCAGTGCCACGACCAGCGAGAGCCGATCACGGGGTACAAGCGCTACGACGTCCACAGTGAGCGGTGTCAGTATTGAGCCGACTCACCAGAGGGCGTCGTCGCAATCTGCCAACCGGACTGCGCAGAGGTGCCCGACGAAGCATGACGACGAAGGACTTCGTCAGTCTGCCGCGCTACTTCTTGTTGGCGAAGCGGAAGCGAATGTGCTCTTCTAGCACACGGCGATACTCTTCGACTTCGATCTCGCGTTCGCTGCAAATCAGAAACAGCGTGCCGTCGTCGCGGAAGTTTTCCGAATCCCACGCCATCAACTCTTCGTCGGTCCACGTGGGGTCGTACTCGGCCAGCTCTTCGTCGGACTTGCGACTGAAGAACGACCGCAGGTTGATGTCCGTCTCGTCCATCGCCATGCCCTCGGGCAGGCGCTCGTAGTTGATTCCCGTGTTGTTGGCTTGATCGTTCATCGTGCGCATCTCGCAAGGCGGTGTGTACGGGTTAGGCGTCCTGCAAGCCATTGTAGCCACCAGGACGCCCGAGTCACCAACTGCCGCTGGCGAACCGCACGGGGGCGATGGGACGTCTTCCTGGAATTGCTCGGCGGGCTTAGGGCTGACCCAGCTCGGTGTTCTTGCTCAGCGCGACAATCACGCTGTAGGGAACGCCGGTGCGCGAAACGTCGCCCCAGGTCCGATAGGGCCGTCCAGCAAGAATCCGCGGAGCCCAAACCACGCCCACGCCCGGCAATCGCTGAATATCCTCGATCTTGCAGCGATTCAAGTTGAGCTTGCCCAAGCCGGGTGGGGTCTCGGGGATCAGCGCGGGCGGACGCGACAACAGTCCGGGCGGCACGATCAGCGGTTTCCTGTTCCTTGTAGTCGGAGTGGTGCCCGGTTTGGCGGGGGCCTTTTCGGGTTCTGTTTTGGGTGCGTCCTTGCCCGTATCTTTCTTGGGTGCGGTCACACTCGGCTTTTCCGCGACCGGCTTTTCTGGCTGCTTGGCGGGCGTGGCGGGCTTTGCTTTCTCCGCGCCGTCTGATTTGGCTGCTGGTTTTGCCGCTTCGGCGGCTGCCGGTTTGGCATCGGCCTTATCGTCCGCGTCGGCTTGCTTGGCTGGCTTCGAATCGGTTTTGGCCGGCGGATCGTCAGCCACAACCAGCGTGGTCAGGCCGAACGAGCAGAGCGCCGTGGCAACCAGCGCGAATCGTTGGGTGGTGTGTCGGTTCATAAAACAACCTCGTGCGGTGTGCGGCTGCGAGTCGTCGGGTGCGGCCGGTGGCGGGCGAATTTGCGGCGGTGCGCGGTACTGAAGTTTACCACACGACAACCGCCGCGTGGCAACGGAGGTCTTTTGCCAAAGTGGCCAAAAAACGGGCGAAACGGGCGTCGCAGGGGCCCCTCGTGAGGCGTGTGCGCGCTTGGTGGACATGGCCCGGTGCCGCTGTCCACAATGTCGCCAGACGTGCCAGCCGAGCGGCACACGCCGTTGTACCCGCCAAAAAGCCGGCACATCCAGCCACAACCCGGAGAAGGCAACCATGCAGCGACGCGAATTCCTCGAAAACAGCCTGGCCGGCACGGCCGCCTTGACGGCCGGTACGCAACCCGCCCGAACCAATCCACAGCCAACCGACGACACAACCAACGCGGCAACGCAGGTGCAGGTCGAACGCGCCCAGCGCGGCAAGCCGCACGCGGGCAAGGTGCTGGCCACGATCGCGCCGCATTCCGACGACCATTCGATCTTGGCCGGCGGCACGATCGCCAAGCTGATCGCCGAAGGCTACACCGGCTACTTGATCCGCACCAGCAACGACGAAAAGGATTCGTACGACGATTCGCTGGGCCAAACCATTTTGGACAACGAGCGCGACAACGAGGCGATGTCCAAGGTGCTGGGCATCAAGAAGGTCTACGACCTAGGCTATCGCAATCACCGCATGGACGACGACTCGCGCGTCGAGATGCGGGCCCGGCTGATCTTCTTGATCCGGCTGCTAAAGATCGACACGATCTTCAGCTACGACCCGTGGGGTCACTACGAGGAAAATCCGGATCACTGCGTCACGGCCCAATGCGTCGAAGCCGCCTGCTGGATGGCCGGCGGGCATCTGGACTTTCCCGAGCATCTCGAAGCCGGGCTTGCACCGTACAGCGTCAGCGAGAAGTACTACTATGCCCGCGGCCCGCAACTGGTCAATCGCGTCGTGGACATTTCGTCGACCATCGACCAGAAGATGGCGGCCATTCGCGCGAACAAGACGATGCTGGGGCACATGGTCGGCGAGTTTCGCGACGCGCTGGCGGCTCGCAAGCTGAAGCTGCCCGAGTTGGAAGGCGACCGCGACGCCGCGATTCGGGCGTATGCCGACATGCGGTTCCGCAGCGGAGCAAAGCGCCGCGGCGAGCCTTACGGCTTGGAATACGCCGAGCAGTTTCACCACATCGGCCCGGACACGTCATTGGACGCGTACGTCACGCAGCACGCCGTGCCGCTGTGAGTCCGGCGCGTTGCGCTACCAAGCGACCCGCGATATGCGCGGACGAATTGCGCGGTTGCCGAGCGCGCGCCGCACCGTTCATGCCGGCTGCACGGCTTTGAACACCAGCTCGACCGCAATCAGCATCATCGCCACGTCGCCCAGGATATGCACGACCCACGGGGCGACAATCGAGTCGGACTTGGCATACAGCGCCTGCAACACCTGGGCGAACACAAACAGCCCGACAACGGCCAGCGCCAAGGGCAGCGCCGTGACCCAATGGTAGATGAACAGCAGGTGTTGCACGGTGAACACGGTGGCCGGCAATAGTGTGCCGATCCAGGGCCGCTTCGGCGCCAACAACCCGAAGGCGAAGCCACGGTAGAAGAACTCTTCGATCAGCGAGTTGACCAGGATTGTGCCCGGCGCGATCAGCAGCACGGTCGACGCGGTAACGCTGAATTGTTGTTGGATCTTGGCGGTAATCGCGGCTTTGTCCAGCAGCAGGTGACCCACCGCGGCATATGTCACGAGAAAAATGCCGCCCGCGACGAAGCCCAGCACGAGCGCCGTGGGCAGGTTGTTCCGCCAATTGCGCCACTTGAAGATGTCGCGCCCCAGGCTGATTCGCTGGAACCAGCAGTAGACCAGCGGTGGAATGATAAAGGAGAGCTTGTAGGCCGAGTTGGCCAGTGCGCCGCTGGCGCCCAACAGCACCTGCGCAGCGATGATGACCAGGGGCAGCACGACGAGCGCGATGAGTCCGTACATGGCAGTATCCGCGGAACTTGAGCGTGCGAGTCGGTACTACGCGCCGCTTGAGAAGCCTTGAAGCATCTGTCGCGGGGCGGTTATTGCCGGAGTCTTTCTGCTCGACGGGCCGCGTGTTTTGCCAAGTCGCGCGGTCGTGGCTGATCTAGGGCTATTCGGCCTTCGCCGCCATTTTCCACAGCAGCACGTTGCCGCCAGGATCGGCCGTGGCCAGGCGCACTCCGTCGGCGTGTCGATCCATGGCGCGGATCGAATCGGGAAACTTGAAGTCGAAGAATTCTTCTTTCTGATCGAGCTTCCAGACAAGCAGGTGACCGCCGTCGTGGCCGCTGGTGCTTCCGGCGACGAATTGGTCGGCATGAAAGAATACGCCGGTCGCCTTGCCGCGAAACTTCTTTTTGGCCATCAGCGACTGCACCTTTTCGCCCGTCTCGAAGTTGAACACCAGCACCAGCGGCGTGCCAATGCCGGCGAACGCGTTGGAGACTTCGGTGATGCCGCCGCAGGCCAGGTACTTGCCGTCGGCCGAAAACGAGATCGACCGAATGCCGCCGATGTCGGCCCGAAAGCCGCCATCGTATTTCCATAGCGGCGCCGCGTCGAACTGCCGCAGTTCTTCCCCGCTGGCCAGATCCCACAAGCGGACCACGCCTTTCAAGTCGCCCGAGACCAACAGCGGCAGCGTCGGGTGAAAGGCCACGTTGTAGACGTGGCAGGTGTGACCTTCGAGCACGTCGACCAGGCTGCCATCGACCGCGTTCCACAGCTTGACCAGATGATCGTTGCCGACCGTGGCCACCAAGTTGCCGTCGGGGCTTACCGCGACGGACCGGGCCCAGCCATCGTGCGCCTCGATCGTGTGTTGCGGCTGGGGTGCTTCGGCCGTGGCATCCCAGTAGATCAACCGCCCGTCGTACCCGCTGCTGTACAGCGTGCTGCCCGAGGGGTGAAAGGCCAACGTCCAAACCCAACTTTCGTGGCCGACCAGCGGCGTCACCTTGCCGTCGTTCAGGTTCCAGCGTTGGATCGAAAAGTCTTCGGCCGAGGCGAACACGAACTGCCCGCTGGGATCGAAACGGCACGTCAACAGCGGGCTGCCGTGCTTGTACTCGCCCACCTTGTGGATCTTTTGCACGTCGACCGCGGGGACTTCTGCTTCGGAGGTCATGCCAACAGCTCCTCGATCGCGGCCGCGGCCGGATCCGCGACTGGAATCGGCCGGCCGCCGGCGTCGAACTTGTGCGCTGGATCGACGCCCACGGCCCGCAAGTACGTGTGAAACAGATGCCCGTGGTCCACTTCACGATCGGCCACTTCGGTGCCGTTGGCGTTTGTTTTGCCAATCACGGCGCTGGGCTGGATACCGCATCCGCCCAGCGCCACGCTCCAGGCCTTGCCCCAATGATCGCGTCCAAATCGTTTGTTGATCTTCGGCGTGCGCCCGAACTCGGCCATCACGACCAGCAGCGTGTCATTCCACATGCCCCGATCGACCAGGTCGGCCACGAGCGTGGCAAACGGACGATCGAACTCGCCGAGCTGCTCGATGTGGAAATCGAAGTTCTCATAGTGCGTGTCGTAGTTCGAGTGGTTCACCTGCACGCAGCTAACACCGTGTTCAAGCAATCGGCGCGCCAGCAGGCAATGCCGCCCGAATTCGCTGTCGCCGTACCGATCCAAGTCAGCTTGTGGCTCCTTGGCGACGTCGAACACGTCGCGCTGAGTCATCAATTGTTGGGCCTGCTCGAACGACGAAGTAAACGCGTCGGTGTCGGCCGTGCGGCGGCGCCGCGCGAAATGGCCGTTGACGATCGAACGGAACGCGTTCCGCTTTCGATCCGCCACTTCGCTCATGCCCTCGGGCAGTTCCGTGTTCTGCGGTGGTTTTCCGTTGCCCAGCGAAATGCTGGCGTAGCGCGGGCCCAGAAATGATGCGTCGCTGCCCGAGCCGCCGCTACCGCCGGGCGAGATGTGAATATGACCGGGCAACGGCAGCGCCTCGGGCGAGAGCATCTTGGCCCCGACCGCGCCCAGGTGCGGATAGTCGGCAACCGGATCCTGGCGGCGTCCGGTCGTCATGCAGTAGCGGCCCTTGCCGTGATCGTTTTCCTTGGTGTTGATGCTCCGCACGATCGACAGATGGTGCATCTGTTTGGCGGTGTGCGGCAGCAGTTCGCTGATGTGCGTGCCTGGTACCGAGGTGGGGATCGCGCGGAACGGTCCGCCCGTGTCGGTGCCCGGTTTCGGATCCCAACTCTCGAGTTGGCTTACGCCGCCGGCCAGGAAGAACACCAGGATGTGCTTCTGCTTACCGGCCAATTCCGGCATGGCGGCCTGCACCAATCGCGGCAGCCCCAGCGACGCTCCGCAGGCCGCGCCGGCCAACGTGCCCAGAAAGCTGCGCCGCGCGAGCAGGTGTTCCTCGGACTGGCATGCGTAGTGGCACTTCATCGCCGTGTCCTCCGTAGGTCTCGGTCGTCCAGCGCGCTCGTGGCGCGTCGGTCCATTGAAATTGTTCGCTCTACCGCCGGTCAATGATTGAAACGGAACTCGGTCGAAGTCAGCAGTGCCCAAACCATGTCGCGCACGGCCTCGGCCCGGGCATCTTGGGCCGCGTCCAAGTACTCAGCCACACTTTGATGTTCTTCGTCGTTCGGTCGGCGCGTGAGGACCGACAAGTACAGTTCCTCGGCCACGGCCGCCGGATCTTCCAACTTGGAGAGTCGTTCGGTCAGGTTGTTGCCGCCCGGCTTGAGCCAACCGGCCAGCGTGCCGCCGTTGGACAAGAACAGCGCCTGATGGACGGTCGCCTGAAACGTGGGCGATTGGCCTGGCTCTTGGCCAAACAGCGAAACGAACGGACCAACCTTGCCGCGCAGTTTTTCGTCAACGCGGGCTTCGAGTAACTGGGTTTCTTCACCTGTCCGCTGTTCGGGCGAGAGATCTTTCTTCGCCTCGACGTCTTTCTTGACTTGCTCCGCCAGTGCCGTGGATTGCTGGTCGACCAGCCCCACGGCCTGCATCGTGGCCCAGGCCAGTTGTTCGGGCGAGAGCGGGCGCAGCGGAGCCAGCGTGAAACGCAACGTCGCCTTCTCGGCCAATGTCTTCCACGCGTCGTCGGCGGCCTTGCGAGCGTCGGCCAGTTTTTCGGCCGCGGCCAGTCCGGCTTCCTCGGCTTCGAGGATCTGCTGCTGGGTCGCGTCGGTTTGCGCCTTGATGGCGGCGTACTGTTCGTTGGCGGATTGCGAGGCCGTTTGTGCCGCGTTCGCGGCGGACTCGAGCGCCAGATAGTCCAACACCGCCTGGCCGTCGACCATACGGGTTGCGAGTTCCGATTGCCGGGCTGTGGCCACGCGCAGTTTTTCTTGAGCGTCGCGTAACGTCGTTTCGGCCGATTCCAAAGCACCCCGCGCGAGCGTCAATTCGGCCACGGCCGGCTCGAGCTGCTTATCGGCTTCAGCCAGCTTGAGCGATGCCGCCTGCACCTGCGGTGTTTTCTCCTTCACCGTTTTGCGCAGCGCGGCCAATTGGGTGTCAACCTCGTTGGCCCGCGTCTTGAATTGGGCTGCCGCTTCGGCCAGCGGCTTGTCGTCGGGCAGCTTGGCCACGGCGGCGTCGGCCTTGACCCGGGCTTCGACCAATGCCTTGAGGATGTCTTCCTTGGTCTTCGACTCAGTCACAGCCGCGGACAGTGCGGCGGCCAATTCGTCCGAGGCCTTCTTCGCTTCGGCCCGGGCTTTCTCTGCGGCATCGCGCTTGGTAGCCGCCGCCGAAAACTTCTCGTAGGACGCATCCACGGTGGTCGAAGCGGCCTGCGCAGCCTCTTCAAGCGTCGTCAACTCGGCCGCAAGTTTTTCCGCTTCGGCCTTCCAGCTTTCGACCGTCGACTGCCCGGTGGATGGATCGAGTGCCAGTGACGCGCGGGCCGGCGCGGCGCTTTCACGCTGATACGCGCGCGACAGGGCCACCTCGCGGAGGAAATGCTTGAGACGAAAGTCGTTCTTGACCAAATCATCGGCCAGCACGGTCAATAGCTCCGACTCAATCGCCGGATTGCCGCTGTGAACCATGTCCAGCGGGTGGGCCAGCCCACGACCCATCATCATCGACCACAGGCGATTGGCCAGGTTGCGGTTGAAGGCGTCGTTGGAGCCGTCGGTTGCCAGGGCCGCGAGTTGCGCGCGGCGGCTGAATTTCGGAATAGGTCGCACGTCCTTGGCCGGCGCCACAACGTAGGCCTCTTCCTTGGCCAACACCGGCTCACTCATCGGCGGCGATTGCGGGAGCCGGGGGAGCACGCGCTGACGGCCTTCGCCGGTGAACACCGAGGTGTAGGTGACTTCCCCCTCGGCGTTCTCGGCGTAGTAGAGCTTCTTTTCCTTCTTGTCGTCGAACAGCACACCCCGATTCACGAACGCCTTGACACCGTAGTATTCCGATTGCAGGTAGTCATCGACCAACGGATGGTCGTGACACTGTGCACACTGCAAGTCGCGGCCGAAAAACAGTCGTCCGATGTCGCGCGCCAACAGATCCGGATCGGCATCGCGATCAAAATAAAACTTCACCGCTGGCCGCAGTGCCGGGTCCACGCCGTCGGCGCCCAGGATCTCTCGCGCCAATTGGTTGAGCGGCTTCTCCTCGGCGATGCTCTTGCGCAGGTACTCGCGCCAATCCTGGTCGGAGATCGTCCATTCCGGGCCAGGCAGTCGGCGCTGGCGTCGTCGCTCCATGAGCATGACGTCGAATGTGTTGGCCATGTGCCGCGCGAACCGCGGATGCGCAAGCAAACGATCGACCAGCGCCTGACGCTTGTCCGGCGACGTGTCATCCAGAAACGCGCGTGCCGTCGCCGCGTCGGGAATCGTCCCGATTAGATCCAAATACGCGCGCCGCAGGAATGCCGAGTCGGAGGAAAGTTCAGTGTGCGGTCCCAAACTGGCGCGCTCCAGCAGCGCGTCGATTCGCGCGTGCAACGGCTCTTCGTCGCCCTGGGCCATCGGCGGCGCCACCGCAAACAGGACCAGCAACACAACCAACGCGCGCTTGCGGAACCAGACGCGGCGCATAAGAAGTCCTCCCATGGCACAAGCGCGTTGGACCGCGGCGTTGGGCATCAATGGGTCTCCCGGCGACGTTGTCGTTGGCGCTCGGGCAGTCGGGGCGACGTGCGAAGCAGCGCGTCGGTCCGGCCGCGTGACAACTCACAAACGGGCCGGCGTCCGTTGCGGGCAAGGCCGGCGCGGATTCAAAGGCTGGATCTAGGTGGGAATTCGTTCGCGGGTCTGGCTTCTATTCGAGCGCCGCATCGTGCCGCTCGGCCGCGACGTGGCAACCACGCATAAAAACCAGCCAATATGATAGGCGGTTCCCGAGTTTGCGCCAACCTTTGCCAGCGGCCAGCCCGACCGCCGTCCTCGCGCCTGCGAGGTTTGCGGATTTTGGGGGGCATGCCTAGAATCGCCGGAAACCTCAGGCGAAACAGGCCCCACTTCGGACGATCACAACGATCTGGAAACGTGCGACCGGATGCGCCGTCGGCATTCGATCGCACCGCGGAGCAACGACCATGATCCGCCGCGCTTTCATCATGCGGCTCAAACCGGAGGCGATGTCCGAGTATCGGCGCCGGCACGAAAGCATTTGGCCGGAGTTGGTCGCCGAAGTCGAGCGCTCCGGCATCGCGTCGATCAGCAGCTTCGCGCGCGGCGACGAAGTGATCGTTGTTTCCGAAGTCGCCGATGCGGCCGCATGGCAGCGCTTGTGGGAGTCCGACGTCCATCGTCGATGGACGAAGCTAATGGAGCCGTTGGTCGCGGCGCGCGACGAGCACACGCTCGAAGCCGCGGAGTTGGCTGAATTGTTTCACATCGAAACACAAGCTGCCGAGGCCACGTCCGCCCCGACGCGGAACCAATCGGATGGGCAGCCGCCATCCGCGCAGGCGGCTTCCAAGTCGCAGGTCGACGGCGCCAGGTCGCGCGTATCGGACATGATCCGGCAGGCGCGGCAGCTCGACGGCGCGACCCAGGGTGCCGTCGGCGCGCACGCGAAAGCCCCCTGTGCTCCCGACCCGGCGCCCAAGCACAAGATGGCTGCCCGCAGCACGCGGCAACCGGCAGTCCGGCAATCGACGGACGACAAGGGTGCTCCGCGCACCACCAAAGCCAAACGCAAGACAACGACGGGATCGAAGCGTCACGCATCGCCCCGTTCGACCAAGGCGGCAAAGAAGAAGCGGACCAAGCCGGCCACCGGCAAGAAGAGCAGCGCGAAGAAGAAGACCAAAGCGCGAAAGGCCGCACCCAAGACGAAGTCGCGCTCGTCCAAGGGAACCGCCAAGAAGACGAGCAAGAAGGCCAGCAAGAAGGCCCGACCGAAGAAGCGGCCAAGCGCCGCCAAGACGCCAAAGCGCCGGCCCTCGAAGAGCAAGCGAGCCAAGAAAACTGGCGGCGCGCGAACCCGTTCGGCTCGCACGAAACGCACGAATGCACGGGCCGCGAAACGGGCCGGGTGATGTCGCCACAATGCGCGCGACAAAGCACCAGCGTCAGGCGGTCTAACCCTGTTGCACCAAGTCGCGGGCCGCGTCGGTGATGCGCTCGAGCACGCTCGACCAATCTTTGTGCACCGGTTGCCGAAAGAGCCGCATGGTCGGATACCAAGGGCTGTCGTCGCGGTCGTAGTGCCATCGCCAGTCGGGCGCGAAGGGAACGGCTACCCAAACCGGCACGCCCAAGGCGCCGGCCAGATGCGCCGGCGACGAATCGCAGGTGATCACCAAGTCGAGATTGCGGACCAACGCAGCCGTCTCGTGAAAATCGGTCAGTTGCTCGTTCGTGTCGACGATCGACCAATCTGCCGCCGTGGTCTCGATCTCTTCGACGCCCGCGTCCTTCTGCAAGCTCACCAACCGCACGCCAGGCAGTCGGGCCAACGGCTCGAACAGCGCCAGCGGAATCGATCGCAGCCGATCCGTGCGATGGGTTGGACTACCCCGCCAAGCAATGCCGATCTTGAATCCCTTGACGTCGTCCAAGCGCTTGCGCCACGTTTCGACGAGCGCCGGATCGACCGACAGGTAGGGTGTCTCGTTGGGAATCGTCTCGAACGTGGTACCCAACACACGCGGCAAACTCATCAGCGGAATGCGCACGTCGCACGGCGGACGCTCGTCGCCCTTGGCTACGACGTTGTGCCCGGAGTATTGCAACAGGCTGACCAACGGCGGACGCACCTCGACAAGGATCTGTTTGGCGTCGGCTTCTAGCAACGGCACGAACCGCATGAAGTGCAGCGTATCGCCGAAGCCTTGCTCGGCGTGGATCAGTAGCCGGCGATCGCCCAGCGCCTCGCCCTCCCAGAGCGGCTGATCCAGCCCGTGCTGCGGAAAGTCCGTACACGTCCAACGCCACTCGTACTCGTCCCAACCTTCGGCAAAGTCCCCGTCAGCCAAGCGGGCCAGGGCACGGTTGACGTGGGCCTGGGCATAGTTGGGACGCATGCGCAGCGACTGATCGTAGCAGATTCGCGCTTCGTCGCGCCGGCCCAACATGGTGAAAACGTTGCCCAGGTTGTTGAGCGCTTCGCCAAAGTCGGGTCGATAGGAAAGCGCTTTTTGAAAACAATCAAGCGCCTCGTCCAGCTTGCCCTGGATGCGATAGACCGACCCCAGGTTGTTGTAGGCCTCGGCCGAACGGGGTTTCCCCTGGATTGTGTTTTGGTAGTGTTTTTCTGCTTGTTGTAGGTTTCCGT